>Ga0302210_10000190_pt1 | contig 29032 bp, 22 predicted proteins | sample II_Fen_E3_2_FD_198793 | JGI IMG/M metagenome (GOLD analysis project Ga0302210, IMG submission 198793) | Peat permafrost microbial communities from Stordalen Mire near Abisko, Sweden - II_Fen_E3_2 | ecosystem: Environmental > Terrestrial > Soil > Wetlands > Permafrost | place: Sweden: Abisko... | reverse complement strand
GGAAAAATATTAATTTAAAACTTTGTGAAACATAGTGGCTTTGTGACTCCCGATAAATCGGGATGTTCCATTTGTGGCAGAATATCAAACCCTTATCCTAAAGTGGAGGAAAAAAGAGAAAGAGCCTTTCTTATTCTTCCTCCCCTTTAGTGGTTAGGGGTTTTCTTTTCTTTCTTATCCCCCTTTAGTGGTTAGGGGTTTTCTTCTCTTTCTTATCCCCCTTTAGGGGTTAGGGGTTTTTTCTCTTTCTTATCCCCCTTTAGGGGTTGGGGGTTTTCTTCTCTTTCTTATTTCCCCTTTAGGAGTTAGGGGTAGTTTTTTTTGCTGTAGTATGAAATTCTTTCAGATAGAACGGTTCGAAATAGGCGGTATCCACAAATTGTTTTTCTGTAAATGCTTTTTCCGCAAAGCCAATCATATTTATTGCCAGTGGAACCAGGTGGTCGATGAACCGTGCATTGGGATGGGTAAGGGTGGTTTTTAATTTATCAGACCCATTACCAAAGAAATAAACAGTTTGTTTGTCAAGCTGTTCGGCATACGAATCTGAAGTAATGATATCGGCTGCAATCTCCCGTTGTATGATTCCTTTCCCATTATAAAAGGCTGCATATACTTCCATCCGGCGGGCATCTATCATAGGACAAAACAAGACATTTTCTTTGTCGGTAACTATATTCAACGCCTGTACGGTCAGTATTTCCAGTGTGCTCACCGAGATTAACGGGATACCGTATCCGTAACACAATCCTTTAGCAGTAGACACGCCTATACGTAATCCTGTATACGAACCCGGTCCGCTACTGACTGCTACTGCGTCAAGCTTCTTATCAGCCGACTTCAATACTTCCAACGCTTCGGCAATAAACACGCTTAATAAAGCTGCATGATTCATGCCTTCGGCATTTGAAGTTGAAAACAAGCAGTTGGTATCTTCACTTAAAGCCACCGAACAAACGTTGGTGGAAGTTTCTATATGGAGTAAAATCATTATGTTATTTACAATTTAATCATTTACAATTTACTATTTATCTTTGGTATGAAACGGCTGCAAAATTAAGCATTTTAAGTGTATGAAAAAAACTAATTCTTTTTGACATGCACAATTTGTAAGTGAACAGAAAATAAATAACGATTGAGGTAACAACAAAAATCCCCGCTTTCAAATGAAAACAGGGATTTGTTTTATAAAATCTGAAATGATTATTTCACTGTAACTTTCAATGGATTCTTAGATGTTTCACTAAACCTGTTTAAGGCATTGAACCAGTCGATATCTGTTGGATACATCCATTTGCTCCAGCCTCCGCCGAAATAATAAGTAAAGGTTTCTCCTGCATTGTAAGAACCTGTTAGCAATGCATGGTCGGCATCTTTAAATGCTTTATTTACTTTACCTGGAATATATATACCCACATAATTACGTCCTGAAGGCACTTTAGCGTCCGATAGCGCGTCTTCTGCATATCCGGAAGTACCATGAGCTGTATTTTGTTTTAATATACCTTTTACGTCATGCAAATAAATGCCAGCTGCAAGTTCCATTTTTTGGGAGGGTCCTGTGAATTTCACAACACCTTTATTAAGCATTGAACCTGCATTGGTGGTAATAGTAAGCGTTTCCTTATAAAACACATTCCCCACTCTGACAGAATCATAGATCAAAGTAAAGACTGAACGTAGCGGACCTGCTTCAATCACCTTATAACTACTGAAATGATCACCCACCCACAGTTTATTGTCTGAAAACGGTGCAATACCTCCACAACCCAGGGTATGTCCGACTTTATAAAAGTCAAGGCCATGTCCATGATCTACATGGTAGGATATTCCTTTCTTCAGATCGCCGTTATAAAATTCATCCACAATCAGCTCATTGGTACATTTCCCCCAAAAATCAACTCCATTGCTTGGATTTTCATTTGCAAGGGCAGGACCATACATCCGGTACGCTGCTATATCGTTTTCCCAGGCAAAATCATCCTTCCGCTCAGGTACGAAACGGGCAAAGGTTTTTGGTTTCAACACAGAGGGTTTACCAATAGTCAACGAATAAACCGATGAAGACTTTGCTTTGACATCTGCCTGAAAGATCAATGACACCGGGTTTTTAGTTCCGTTGTAAAGTAATTGATAGCCTATTTCTTTGTTTTGCTTGTTTTTCAGCACATACGACCTGGTAGCAAACGAAACTTTCAATGATGATAAATTCACTTCAACCATTTCCCCTTTTCTGTCAATTCCGGTACTGTTACCTACAACAATAGTGTGTTGTGCAAAAGCAATAGAAACGAATAGGAGGGAAGCTAATATTGAAAATACTGTCCTTCTCATCTTAAAATAGTAAATAGTAAATGAATAAATAGTAAATTATTCCGGTTGTTTGCCAATAGATGCCAGGATACCACCATCTACGTATAAAACATGACCATTCACAAAATTGGAAGCGTCCGAAGCAAGGAAAACAGCAGGACCTTGTAAGTCTTCGGTTTTACCCCAACGGGCAGCAGGTGTCTTGGCAATGATAAAATCATTGAAAGCATTTCCTTTTACACGCAGTGGTGCTGTCTGAGGAGTTTCTATATACCCGGGCCCCAGGCCATTACACTGTATATTGAATTCACCGTATTCGGCTGCTATGTTTCTGGTGAGCATTTTCAAACCCCCTTTAGCTGCAGCATAGGCAGAGACGGTTTCACGTCCTAATTCGCTCATCATTGAACAGATATTGATAATTTTACCATGACCTTTTTTGATCATACCGGGAATAACCGCTTTTGAGACAATAAACGGACCATTTAAATCAATATCAATGACCTGACGGAATTCAGCAGCAGTCATGTTGATCATTGGAATCCGTTTGATAATACCGGCATTGTTTACCAGGATGTCGATGACACCGACTTCTTTTTCTATTTGAGCTACCAGGTTGTTAATCTGATCTTCATTGGTGACATCTGCAATATATCCGTGGGCTTTAATACCTTCGACTGCATAAGCTGCAATGCCTTTGTTCACTAAATCCTGGTTGATATCATTAAAAACGATTGTTGCACCAGCTTTAGCAAAACCGGTTGCAATTGAAAATCCAATGCCATAAGCTGCTCCTGTAACAAGAGCAATTTTGCCTTTTAAATCAAATTGATTCATATTCATATATTGTTAAATGGTTATTGTTTGTTTTTGAATTGACTTTTATAATTTACTTCATCTCTGACCTTACTCTTTTAGTAAACGGGAAAAGTTAGTTTCTTTCAGGTAGTTTTCACTTATAATGTATTCTTTATCTGTATATTAACTGCCTTCTACAAACTTCCCACTACCTACTATTAACTATCTTAGTTCTGTATTTTTGAAGAAATTCTGATCACTGTAGTCCAGGTTTTCACCTGCCATTCCCCAGATAAATGTATAGTTGCTGGTAGCAGCAGCTGAGTGAATCGACCATTCGGGTGAAATAACCGCTTCGTCACCCTTCATCCAGATATGACGTGTTTCTGTTGGTTCGCCCATAAAATGGCACACTGCCTGTCCTTCGGGAACTTCAAAATAGAAATAAGCTTCCATGCGACGGCTGTGAGTATGTGCCGGCATGGTATTCCAAACGCTACCCGGAGCTAATTCAGTCATTCCCATTTGCAACTGACAGGTTTCCAATACCTGGCAAACCAACATTTTATTGATATTGCGATGATTGGCACCTTCCAATGAACCCATTTCGGCTACTACGGCTTCTTTTTTAGTTACTTTTTTATCAGGAAAGTTCTTATGGGCAGGAGCAGAGTTAAAATAAAATTTGGCAGGAAAAGCTGCATCCACACTTTCAAATGTAACACTTCGATCACCTGAACCCAAATAGAGGGCTTCTTTAAAACCTAACTTAAAAACGACTCCATCGACTGTTACTATTCCGGCACCTCCTACATTGAAAGTTCCAAATTCGCGTCGTGAAAGGAAAAAATCAGACTTCAACGGATCTATTGTTTCAAGAGTCAGCACTTCGTTAACCGGCATTGCTCCTCCAACAATTAAACGGTCATAAAGAGTGTAAACCATATTCACTTCGTTTACTGTAAAGATTTTTTCAATTAAATGTTCTTTTCGTAAGCGGGCAGTATCATACTTTTTAGCATCTTCTGGATGTGAAGCATACCTGAGTTCATAGTTTGTTTTCATTCTTATATTTTACGTTAGTTTGAATATTATTCATTTTGAAATAGTTAGTATACTATTAATTGGTCGACCAAAATTAGTCTTTATTTTACGGATATAAAACAGTACACTAAAGGATTTATAACACTTTATTAAAAATTAACCTTAAATCAAAACAAAACAAGAATGAATAACTGAACTTTAGGGACACAACAAAGTAGATCAGGCAGGAGTAGCATGATATTTATAAGAAGTTTTGAAACTTTTTATTCAAAAAAACGCATGGAACTTTTTTATCCTGAATAGAGAGTTTAGGATATAAATTTATTTTACCTGAAACAGCCAGGCTAAATTTACAGACAAATTAAAGTTGTTGGAGTTGGCATAGAAATCCTTCTTTTGGTCGTCAAAGACATTGCTCAGGCTATAATTGGCCCTTGTATCAAGTTGAAGAATTCTTCCATTGATATTAAAAAGCAGTCCCAGGCCAGTGCAAAGGCCATAATCAAAAGGGTGTTGAATGGGGGTAAAATGCTGAAGATCTGAAGATACAGCTGAACTGTTTACCAGTACTTTTTCTGATATCAGATAACTGATTTTAGGTCCTATATTAAAAAAAACACGGTTTTTATTCCCCACATAAATATGGGTCAGAAATGGAAGTTCAATATAATTTAATTGACGTGAATACAGTCCGGTAGATTCTTTCCAACCACGCTGTGAAAAATTCAGTTCAGCCTGCATGCCTACGTTCTTCTCTGCAATGTATCTGAAAACAAAACCACCGTTATACCCCATTAGAAATCCCTGGGTAACCGCCGGATTAAACATGATCATCGATTCAGTAACTCCAACATTAGCACCTATATACATTTCAGGTTTATCTAATCTTGACTGAGCTGAAAGAGAGATTGAAATTGCTATTAGAAATGAAATACAAAGTTTTCGCATAGTATGTTATTTCACAAGTTTATTGTGCCTTATCTTCTCCTGAATAAACGCGTTGATTAATATAACCTGAATTATTAGAACTTCTTTCGAATAATGGATCAGACTGAACACCTTTTTCAAAAGTACCTGAATTTATTTTATTGCTAAATTTACTTCCCGAATGGTGCAACAGTGATATAAAATAATTCGTCAAATCATATCCAAGTAAATCATACCGTGGCGATTCATTGGGAATATCTCTGCCAAAATATTGATCATACTGATGATTAAATTCATTCAAAGCTGAAGGATTAAATTTAGTAATAAACGGAGAAATATACAGAGTATGAACAGCTTTATCCATTTGATTCCTCCAGTTATATTGTTCAAATAAAACGATATCAAACAAAGTTGACTTAGTAGTTAATGAATTGATAAATGGACTCACATTAGAGTATTTATCGCTATTAAAAATAACCAGGTTCTTTTCACCTTTTTTCAATACAGTGCTGAAGTTTACGTTATCAGGATTAGATAAATCAATATTTGAAAAACTTCTGTGTAACTTAGTCAAAATCTTTTGTAGGGATTCAACTCTAAGTTTGCCTTCATCTGTTGAACTAATATCCTGAATTTCTGCAAATACTATATGAGCATTTTTATATTTCCCAGTGATCATGTCGGAAAGAAAATCCAATTCTGTATCTTGTCCCGGGTTAAATTGAAAAAGGTATGGATTTGAGTCTATATCCGGTATTTTAGAAGTAAAAGGAATCAGTGTGTTTATTTTATTGTCTTTTGCGAAATTTTCAACAAAAGGTACCAGATTACTAAAAGCCGGACCAATTATTAAATCAACCGATTTCAAGTCAGCATTGTTCAGAATTTCATTTATTCTATCTTCGGAATTTTCGGTATCAAAAGTGTAAATTTCAAATGATTGTCCTCTTTTTTTAGCTTCATTAATGGCCAATAGTGAACCTTCATAAAAATTAATAAACCGTACATCGTTTGGATCTTTTCTTACCTGATCGACCATAAGAGGCAGTAGAAAAGCTATTTTAAGGGGCTTGTGATCAGTATATTTAGGTTGATTTGATTTATCTGCAATTTTAGTTTTATCCTTTGCTGAATTTGAATCAGAGGTCTGATTCTCCTTTTTTACTTCTTTTGATTTTAAAAGAGCGACATTCGGGATTTTCAAATCAGAACCAACTACCAATCGCTTTTCAGCATCCGGATTTAATTTAATGATATCCTTTATATCTACTTTGTAACGTCGGCTGATTGAGAATAAAGTTTCATCCTGCAAAACTTTATGAGTAGTGAGCTTTTGTATTTTATTGTTTTGATCTGCCTGCTGTGTTTTGGAAGTAAGTACAGGAACTGGTTTGTCGGTTTCTTTTTTCTTATCCTCTTTTACCGGTTTCGGTATCAGCAATACATTTCCCTCTTTTAATCCTTTTTTAATTCCCGGATTATACTTTAAAATATCTTGTTCACTGACATTGAATTTACGGCAAATACTGAACAGGGTTTGTTTTTTATCTACTTTGTATAGTATAAAGTCAGGTGAAGGAGTTGATTTGATGAAAGTCTTCTTTCCTGATTTGTTCTTTATCGGGATAAGGATTAGTTGTCCGGTTTTCAGGCCTTCTTTTACTTCAGGGCTGGCTTTGGTAATTTCATCAGCCGAAACTTTAAACTTTCTACCGATGGATAATAATCCCTCACTTGGTTGTACAGTATATTGATAATATTCTTTCCCATGAATTGTTGTAACAGGATAGTTATTTTTCTGTGCATAAATTGAAAGAGAAATCAGAATAAATCCTGCTAGTATAAAACCGAATATTTGCTTTTTCATTTCATTGTTGGTTGCTAATTGATTTTTATCAACCAATGCAAAAGTACTAAAAATATATTTTATCAGGCAAGTCAGAGTAATAATTCAGACTTTTTTTTGTTATTGATAAGAAAGATGTACATTTGCATACGATATATAATATAGCAAATATTTCCTACCCATGAGAAAAATTATTTTGTCAGTCTTCCTTTGTTTATTGGCTGTATTTGCTTCGGCTGCACAACTTTCATCTACTTCAGGAAAATCATATACTAAGTTTTCCGATATTGGATACGTATTTATTTTTAATGGACTTAATAATTCAAGTGCTGTTATATACGACAGCATTGCAACCAATGTAAAATGGTATCGGTTTTCTGATCCCACCACTCCGGTTTATACAGGAGTCAGTACATTTGATCAACTTGAAAATAATAAAGGATACATATTAGAAGAAGAAAATGGAAATCGAATCACATTTTGGGTGCTCGATTATCAATTATATAAACCTGTCAGCATTGAACCTGAGGTTAATTCAACCTCACAATGTAAGGATCTGACTCTTTTTTATACTATTCCTCCAATGAGTTATACTTCATTGGGTGGGGTTTCTCACAACCTGGAAAGAGATTTCAACATAAAATACAAGCAATTAAGCTGGCAAGGTACTGCCTGGGTACCTGTTGATACCACTCAAACTGTAATAACTCCTTCGACACAAAAATCGGTACCGGTACCTTATTGCAACACTGTTTTTACACTGTACGGTGATCAGTATGCAACTGACCTGGGCATTAACATGGACAGTGTATCAAGTTCCCTGTATCTGACTTATGCCGTAATTAGTCATATGACTACCAATGTTACTTCCCGTGATCAGCGTCCAGGTAGTAGAAACAATGAAGGTAATTTTCCTTCATCAGCCACACCGATTAATTTTTCAGCTCCCATAGATGTTCAGTTTCTGAGTAATGCGAATGAACCTACTGCGCAGTTTTACAACTGGGAAATTTTAAAAGACGGGAAATTGATAATCAACCGTACGGATAAAGATCACCGGTATACTTTTACAGAAATGGGGACCTATAAAGTGAAACTGAAAGTGAGTGATGCTACCTGCTCGTTTTCTGATTCACTGACTGTCATTGTAACTGAATCAGAGATTTATGTTCCGAATGTATTTACACCGAATGGAGATACTTTTAATGACGAATTCCGCATTGCTTACAAATCGCTGCTCACTTTTCAATGCTGGGTATACAACCGGTGGGGAAGGCAGGTTTATTACTGGAATGATCCGACAAAAGGATGGGATGGTAATATTAATGGAAAGAAAGCAACCCCCGGACCTTATTTCTATGTGATCAAGGCAACAGGATCGGATAAGAAAGTTTATAAATTAAAAGGAGATATTAATTTGTTAAGAGGAAAAGAAAATTAAACAAACGAATTTTAAAAAAAAACAGCAGGTTTTAAATATACCTGCTGTTTTTTTTATTTCTCAACCAGATACATACTGCAAACTCCAAATGTAAATTTCCGGTAAATATTTAACTTGAAACCATTTGCTGTAAGTATTCCAATTAATCTTTCACCATTTGGGAAAGCATGCATGGAAGCAGTCAGGTAATCATAGGCTATTTTATCATTTGATAAATATTTAGCTGTCAAACGGACGAATATTTTAGTATAAAGTTGATAACCTTTTAATAGCAATCCTTTTTGTGGTTCATTCATTTCAAGAATCAACAAATGTCCTCCGGGTTTCAATACTCTGTAAATTTCACCCAGACTTTCATTCAACTTCTCAAAATTACGGATTCCAAATGCAATTGTTGCTGCATCATAGGATCCATCAGCGAATGATAAATTACAACAATCCTGAACCTGCAATTCTATTTTATCAGATAAATGTGCATTCGAAACTTTAATACGTCCCATATCAAGCATTTGGTCTGAAATATCCACACCTGTTACATGATCAGGATTTAAATACTGATATGATTTAATGCACATATCGGCTGTACCGGCAGCAATATCTAGTATCTTTTTAGGATTGTATTTTTTAAGAGTCAATAATGAATTCTTTCGCCATACCCGGGCCATACCCCACGACATGATATCATTGAATTTATCGTACTTTCCGGAAATAGTGTTAAACATTCGGGCAAGTTGTGCCGTTTTTTCCTCTTCCTGGTTATAAGGTTTTACCTTTGTAAAATCTTCATTTGGTTTTATTTTATTCATATTTTAGTTGACCGTTATAACCCTGAAATTCAAATTCTGTTTTAACCTGTTAAGGGCTATTCCGGGGCTCTTTGAAATTATAATTTATAACAAAAATAGATTCCTGTTTGTTGTGGATTGATAAGTGGAGAAATGGCCAGTCTTTTCGGAAATAACTTCATAACCCCGTCATACGCCCAGTAAGTGGCATTTGTCATTAATATCCCCACTGCTGCACCCATCAAAACATCACTTGTCCAGTGATAATTATTGGCTACCCTGGCAATTCCAACCCAGGAAGCAGCAGCATATCCACCCACTGAAATCCAGGGACTGATATAACCAAGTTCATGATCCAGAAAAGTTGCTGCCACAAAAGCCATTGCTGTATGTTGTGAAGGGAGGGAATAAATATCCCGGATACTGGTATAGGTCCGTCCCGGTGGTCGAAGTGATTTAGTCAACATCTTTCCATTATAAACCACAAAATCACTGGCAATATAGGAAACTGCTAAAATGACTGACCTGTCGATAAACCGGTGTTTCGATTTTACACCACAAAAACTGATGGCATATGCTGCAATAGCCGGAATATACCGTATCTGATCTTCAAACAGATTACCATTAATTCCGGTAGTTGTGGATTTATAATTCCAGATAAGTGGTTTTTGAAGACTTTCTTTTAAACCCGGAATACTGATAATGGCTACACTTCCCAATGCCAGACTCAAAGGTACTATGCTTTCATGTACATAGCGCGAATCATCCCACTTTTTCTTAATCTCATGTGTAATTACCGATGTGGAATCAATTACTTTCAGCGAATCGGATTGAGCAATCGTTTTATTACTGAACAATAATATTAATACTATGATCGGTAAAATCTTCATGAACTAAGAAACTTTAGGAACAGCACTTTTTGAACTTTTGATAATCAACCATATTCCCCAGATTATAAAAGGCAAACTAAGTAGTTGTCCCATGTTTAGAGGCAGATTCGACTCAAAAGCTTCTTGATTGTTCTTCATAAATTCGAGTGCAAAACGGGATCCGAATATTCCAATCAAAAAGACTCCGAATATCAACCCGTTCTTTTTATAGGCTTCCTTTTTCCAATACAGCCACCAAACGACAACAAATGTGATCAGGCAATAAAGCATTTCATAAATTTGTGTCGGATGCATGGGTTGGGTTTCACCCGAACGAACAAAAATAAATCCCCAGGGGAGGGAAGTAGGATCTCCATATATTTCAGAATTCATTAAATTGCCCAGACGTATGCAGGCACCACAAATAGCAACACCTACCACCAAACGGTCGAAAATCCATACATATCCTTTTTTTGATACATTTTTATTGAAGAAATACATGGCAATCAATATCCCAATAGCTCCACCGTGACTTGCCAGTCCTCCCCGCCAGATATAGAGTAATTCCCAGGGATGTGACAGATAATGATTTCCATAATCGAATGTAATCCCAAGGAATTTTACCGGTTCGGGTAACAACTGCCATTCATAAAAGAAGCAATGACCCAGTCGTGCACCTAAAATTGCTCCTATAACAGTGTATAAAAACAGTTTATCCAACCAGGCTTCCGGCAACTTTTCATGTTTGAACAGACGTTGAACTATCAACAATGTAAACCAGATACCTGCAGCCCAAAGGATTCCGTACCAACGAATGGTAAGTGGTCCAAGATGCAAAAATACAGGATCAACATTCCAGGTTATAAAATTTAACAGCATACAATTATGGATGATTAAGTAAGTTGGGTACTTTTGAAAATGGGTTAATAATAAAACCTGAATAAAGAATTCCTGTCAATAATTAAACATTTATCGAAGCTCCGTGGCAATTCTTATATTTCTTTCCGCTACCGCAAGGGCAGGGATCATTTCGTCCGACTTTCTTCTCAACACGGATGGGTTCGTGATGTTGTAATTCACGGGTATCCTGTTTGGTCGGATCGTTGCCATTACTACTGCTGCTACTGTTTCCACCACCAACTTCATCTTTTTGCGTTTTGTATTTACTTAAATCCATACGCTGACTTGGTCTTGCTTCACGAACCTGTTCAGGTTCACGCATTGGAATCTGCCCACGCATTAATATAGCCAGAACCTTCCGGTTGATCGTATCAATCATTTCTTTAAATAAACCGAATGATTCAAGTTTATAAATCAGTAATGGATCTTTTTGTTCATAACTTGCATTTTGTACCGAATTACGCAATTCGTCCAATTGACGTAAATGCTCCTTCCATTCATCATCGATGACGAACAATAAGGTTTGTTTTTCAAATGCCTTGACTACTTCACGGGCTTCCGATTTGTAAGCAGTTTCCAAATGGGCAGTGATATTGAAAACTCTCTTTCCATCCGAAACAGGGATCAAAATACTTTCGTATTGTTGTCCCTTTTGTTCGTAGACTTGTTTGATGACCGGATAAGCTATGGATGCCAGTTTATCCATTTTACGTTTAAATGTACTCAGTGCTGAATCAGCAACCTGATCACATAAAGTACTTATTTTTGTTGAATGAAAATCTTCTTCCTTGAATGGAACATCCATGGCAAAAACTTTCAATAAATCGACTTCCAGTTGTTCATAGTCACCTGCATTTCGTGCATTTTCAACTGAATTATCAGCCGTATCATAAATCATATTGGTAATATCCACTCCAATACGTTCTCCCATAAGGGCATGACGACGTTTAGAATACACGACTTCACGCTGTGAATTCATGACATCATCATATTCAAGTAATCGTTTACGAATACCGAAGTTATTTTCTTCGACCTTCTTTTGGGCACGTTCGATGGATTTAGAAATCATGGAATGTTCAATCATTTCACCTTCTTCAAATCCAAGACGGTCCATGATACCCGAAATACGTTCAGAACCGAATAACCGCATCAAATCATCTTCAAGTGATACGTAGAAGATAGAAGAACCCGGATCACCCTGACGACCGGCACGTCCACGTAACTGTCTGTCGACACGTCTACTTTCGTGACGTTCTGTACCAATAATTGCTAAACCGCCTGCTGCTTTCACTTCAGTAGTCAGTTTAATATCAGTACCACGACCAGCCATATTGGTTGCAATAGTAACAGTTCCACTTTGACCTGCTGCTGCTACTATCTCAGCTTCACGCTGATGTAACTTGGCATTCAGTACATTGTGTTTGATCTTTCGACCATTAAGCATTCGGCTCAGTAATTCGGAGATTTCTACAGAAGTTGTACCAACCAATACCGGTCGACCGGCAGCAACCAACTTGTCAATTTCTTCAATTACAGCTGTATATTTTTCGCGTTTTGTTTTATAAACGCGGTCTTCCATATCATGGCGTTGAATAGGACGATTGGTAGGAATCACCACAACGTCCAGTTTATAGATATCCCAAAGCTCACCGGCTTCAGTTTCGGCAGTACCGGTCATTCCTGACAACTTGTGGTACATACGGAAATAATTCTGTAAGGTGATCGTTGCAAATGTTTGTGTAGCTGCTTCAATGGTCACATTTTCTTTTGCTTCAATGGCCTGATGTAAACCGTCTGAATAACGACGACCGTCCATAATACGTCCGGTTTGTTCGTCGACAATTTTCACTTTGTTTTCCATCACTACATATTCCACATCTTTTTCAAAAAGTGTGTATGCTTTCAGTAATTGATTAATCGTATGAACCCGTTCTGATTTAATGGAATAAGCCTGAAGGATATCGTCTTTTTGAGATTGTTTATCTTCTGCAGTAATGTTTTTGTCTTTTTCTAAGTCGGCGATTTCACTTCCTACATCCGGTAATACAAAAAATTGTGCATCATCGGTATTGTCGGTAATTAAATCGATACCTTTATCGGTAAGTTCGATGGTATTGTTTTTTTCATCAATAACAAAGTAAAGTGGATCGGTGGCAACATACATATTCCTGTTGTTCTCCTGCATGTAAAACTCTTCTGTTTTAAGCAAAAGTGCTTTAATTCCCTGTTCACTTAAATACTTAATCAAAGGCTTGTTTTTAGGCATTCCTTTAAATGAACGGAATAAAGCTAAAGCACCTTCTTCACGTTCCTTTTCATTTTCAGATTTAATCAGAGTTTTCGCATCAGCCAGGTATTTTGTTACCAGTGTTTTTTGAGTATTTACCAACCGTTCAACTTTTGGACGTAATTCTTCAAATAACTGATCTTCTCCTTTAGGTACCGGACCAGATATGATTAAAGGCGTACGGGCATCATCAATCAAGACTGAATCGACTTCATCCACAATGGCATAATTGTGCTTGCGCTGAACAAGGTCCAATGGTGCAGTTGCCATATTGTCACGAAGATAATCAAAACCAAATTCATTGTTGGTACCGAAAGTGATATCGGCTAAATAAGCCTGACGACGTTCTTCCGAATTAGGTTTGTGCTTATCGATACAATCTACAGTCAAACCATGAAACATATAAAGTGGACCCATCCATTCGGAGTCACGTTTAGATAAGTAATCATTGACTGTAACCAAATGCACTCCGTTACGTGTTAATGCATTCAGGAATACCGGTAACGTTGCTACCAGCGTTTTTCCTTCACCAGTACCCATTTCTGATATTTTACCTTTATGAAGTACAACACCACCAAATAATTGAACATCATAATGAACCATCTCCCATTTAATAAGAGTTCCACCTGCTGTCCATTCATTTTTATAATGTGCCTGATCTCCCTGAATAGTCACAAAGTCATGTTTGGCTGCCAGTTCACGGTCGAAATCATTTGCTGTAACGATTACTTCCGAATTTTCAGTCAGACGACGTGCTGTATCTTTCATGATGCTGAAAGCTTCCGGCAATATTTCATCTAATATCTCTTCGTACTTGGCAGTAATATCCTTTTCAAGTTTATCTATTTCAGCATAAATTTTCTCGCGTAAGTCAATTTCAGTTTCTTCTATATTTGCTTTCAGCTCGGCAATACGCGCTACATCAACAGATACATATTCCTGAATTCGTGTTTTAAGAGTTTCTGTCCTCTCACGTAACTCGTCATTCGAAAGTGTCTTAATTCCCTCGTAAACAGCCTTAATTTTGTCAACAAAAGGGGTTATTTCTTTCAAGTCGCGCTGACCTTTACTCCCCAATATTTTTCCTAAGAAATCATTAAATCCCATATATTTCAAAATTTATTTTATTGTAATTATGTGTTTTTGTTAGATATGTCAGTTTTTCTGAAAAAGACTGACAAAGATAGTAATTTTTCGTGTTAAAAACGAGTCCTTTACTAATTTATTAGACATCGTTATTAAATACAAAAAACGCTCCAAAATTACCTGGAGCGTTTAATCATATAAAAGATGTGGCGAATTTAAGCACCTTAAAATTTATTTAAACCCGTTCTTTTATCAGTAAAACTAATTCATTAATTGACATTCGTGCCGATTGATCACTGCCCTCGAGCAATGATTCTGCCAAATTACGCTTGGTATTATGAAGTAAAATTATTTTTTCCTCAATCGTATTTTCTGCAACAAGACGATATATAGTAACAGGACGATTTTGTCCAATTCGATGTGCACGATCAGAAGCCTGATCTTCAATTGCAGGATTCCACCATGGATCGAGATGAATTACATAATCGGCAGCAGTGAGATTCAATCCCAATCCACCGGCTTTCAAACTGATAAGAAATAAATCACCATCTCCACTTTGAAATCTTTTTACACTTTTTTCACGTTCTATCTGAGATGTTGAACCATCTAAATATTGATATTTTATTCCTTTAGTATCAAGAGCTTTACGCATTATTGCAAGATGTGTAACAAACTGACTGAAAACTAATGCACGATGTTTATTTATTATCAGTTCGTCTACAATTTCCAGAAATACCGCTTGTTTAGATGATCCAATATTAATGGTTGGATCAACTAATAATGGGTTACAACTAGCTTGTCGAAGCTTTGTTATTTCTGCCAATACCTGGAAGTGGTTAGTTCCTGAATTTTTATCATCTTCAATATTCTGAATAGCCTGACGACGTAATGCTTCGTAAAATGCCATCTCTTCATCACTCAGTTGAACTTTTTTTACTATTTCTGTTTTGGGAGGAAGTTCATCTAATACTGCCGATTTGGTCCTGCGAAGGATAAATGGCAGTATCAATTTCTTCAAATGTTTACGGGCATATTCAGTGTCTGGTTTTATAAAAGTATCTGTAAAATGTTGCAAATTTCCAAGTAAACCCGGATTGACAAAATTAAATAAATTCCAGATTTCACCCAAATGATTTTGCAATGGAGTACCTGTAAGAGCTATTCGGAAAGAAGCTTTCAACTGCATGGAAGCCTTGGACGTTTTTGTTGCATAGTTTTTTATAGTATGAGCTTCATCCAAAACTACAGTTGCAAATGTTTTTTCGCTGAATATTTTTTCTTCTGTTTGTAACAATCCATAGGAAGTAATTAATAGATCACCTGCTCCAAGACTTTTCAATGTCTGTTCACGATTGCCGTTATTTAAGGTTCTGACATTTAAAGTCGGTGCAAAACGCTCTGTTTCATTGATCCAATTACCAATAACTGAAACAGGACAAATTACCAGACCCGGACCAACTGTCGCACGTTGTAGTAAAATTGCAAGTGTTTGTATAGTTTTTCCCAATCCCATATCATCAGCCAGGCAAGCACCACCTTCCCATTCAGCTAACCTTGCCATCCAACGGAAACCATCTTCCTGATAGGGACGAAGTTCTGCTTGTAAAGTGGGTGGAATCTCATACATATTTTCTTTTACAATGTCAATTCTTGCGCGAAATTCTTTCCAAGATTTATCTGTTTTAAGGTTTTCAACCTGGTCAAAAAAATCTTCTAAAGCAACTGAAGCAAATTTATTTAGTTGAACACCTGATTTATTATTTGTAGTAAAAATTCGTAATTCATCCAGTTGTTTTTTCAAGTCATTGCTCAATGCCAGAAATTCACCCGGAGTCAATTCAATGAATTTATCATGCCCTTTTTCTGTAAGTGCCAGTAATTGTTGTAAGGTGATGACCGTTTTTTCATCCACTTGTAGTTCTCCTTGCAGATCAAACCAGTTGGCATTGCTTTTCAAACGCAAACTCAGATTTTTAAAACCTACTGAACCTTTTATCCTGAATCGTTCACCTTCAGGCCATTCAACAACACATGTATCCTGATGTTTAGAGAGTATATCCAACATTGAGAGCGAATCCAACGGATCTTCAAAAGAAATCAAATCATCCGAGATAGTCAAACTATCCAGGGTTTGAATATCACTAAGTAAGGTATCTGCATATTCTGTTTCTTGTTTCAAATTACGTTTTACTTGAAGTTGATTGCCATTTTCATTTGATATCAGTACTTTACCACCTTTACCTGGTTTGCAATAAGGTGGATGACTACCAAATGGCTTGCTGAATAATTCAGCTTTTAATCCTTCACCCAATGGCAATAGCTGTACACGAATTCGGGTATCGGCTTCCACTTCTTTTACATTTCCACGATCACTTGTTGATACCAACAAGTCAGAATGGACTGTCATATGTGCACTGAAACCACCTAAAAGTTGTATGAGCTTTTCTTTACCTGTCTCGGGAACTACAATTTTCTGTTGTAAAATAATTTGGAGTATCTGGAGTTGTTGTACACTTAAATCATATACTTTAAAACGGGTATTGGTTTCTTTCACTAGAATTATTTTATCAGAAATATTCTGAATATCAGTTGAAAGTGAATATCCTTTGGCCGTTTTCTCAACCTGTATAACCGGTTGAGCAGCAATTAATTCCACAGGAGTATCATCAGTTCCATCTAAAAAAACATAGGGATGACCTATCAACTCATGATAAACTTTTTCGGTAAATTCATAATTATCAGAATAGTAGTCGTTATAATGTTTAATGGTTTTCGCAATACGATTGTCCTGATCGCTCATTTCCTTTGTTTTTCCTTCAAAAAAACTTTTCATGGCGATATTTCGACCTTTCGACCAACCTTTTATCTGACGCGTTTGCAAGACTGGCTGAATAAATCTGTTTTTATAGTTAAAATAATAAACAACCCTCGAAGTAATTTCTGTATTGTCTTTATTCTTACCCGATTTTTTTGTTAATCCTAATCCTAACAATAGATTAAGCGATTTTTCCCATTCTTCCTGGCGGGATATTTTAGAAATAACAGGTTGATAGGTAAGTTGTTGAGCTATTTCATTGTACAAGGCAATCGATTGACTAGTGTTTGTCCATATCTTTAAAGCATAAGCCGCTTCATAAGCTAATATTATATATCCTGAATTGTAAGCTTTTTGTACAGTTTGTTGAATATTGATAAGTAAAGAAATGCCTGGTTTATTATCAGTTAAATATAAAACCAAAATGCTGGTCAGGGTCAATAAATTAAAATTACCAGATTTTATTATGTTGTTAATCTGTGTAATATGACTTGCCAATTTTAATTTATCATTAAGAGAGTAATAGATGACTGATTTAAAAATTTCTTCAAATGATGATATATTTTTTCTCTCAAAAGATTTTGCTATTTTTTTTATAATTGGTGACGATATTTCCGTGTTTACACAGAATAAAGTTGTCAAAAAGTAAATTGCAAAATGTGGCATGATAGGAATTTGAAATTCTTTGTATATAGTACGTTGAATTTTCAAATCTTTTTCAAAATCAATTAAAGCGGTTTCAGGATTATTCTGAATTAATTTTTCTATTGCAACAAAGTTAAATAATGACATATCATCATTATTTAATTCAATTGCTTTTTCAATATTTCCTTTAAATAAATTTATGTGTTCATCTACAGTTGGCAATGCTAATCCGTTTAACGGCAAAATCAGCGATTTTATTTTATCTGTTTTTTCCTTCAATTCTGAAAATGGAAGTAATTCAAGTAACTGGAATTCAATTTTTTTGTTTACTATTTCACTGAGAAAATCGATACTTATTATATGAATAAAGGCTTCATATTCTTTTTTTTCTATGAATTTCGAATAGAATTCTACAGCGATATCCGAATAATTTGAAATAAGATACGATTCCTCCTTATAATATTCTTTTTGATTGTGAAGTATTGAATACAGGCAGTTCCTTAAATATTTCTTTTGCAAAGGACTGTAAAAATTATACGTATTATAAATTTTACTCCATTCATATTTAAAATCGGTCAGTTTAGGATAAATATAAAACATGAATTCTTCAGAAACTTCCCAATTATTTCGCATGTATTCACTATGAACGAATAGTTTGTATCTGACTGCCTCATCTAAACAGGTTTTAATTTGCTTTTGGTTTAAATTGTGCGTTGGCTGAGCAATAACACCTATATCATATATCGAGATTGAATAAGCTTTTAATGCAGCAATGCATAGGATATATTTTCTCTCTTCGGTAAGAGTTTCATAAAAAATGATCTGAGATTTTGTCATGTTTTAAATTCTATGAGAGTTGAAATTATTTTGCGAAATTAATTATTTATCTTCAAAGTTTAAAATATCTTCAATATAACTATTCTTAAAGAGATAAAAATGAAAAAAAACGCTCCAAAATTACCTGGAGCGTTTAAATTGTAAATATTTAAATTGTAAATGGATTAAGTATTCATTCCTCCACAAACATTGATAACCTGTCCACTTACATAACTGGATAGGTCGGAAGCCAGGAATAAAGTTACTTTAGCCACTTCGTCAGGACTACCACCACGACGCAATGGAATTGCTTCGTTCCATTTTGCACGTTGTTCTTCACTAAGGGCATGAGTCATTTCTGTTTCAATAAATCCGGGTGCAATGGCATTGGCGCGAATACCTCTTGAACCTAATTCTTTGGCAACCGATTTAGCTAAACCGATCATACCTGCTTTCGAAGCTGAATAGTTTGCCTGACCTGCATTTCCCGAAACACCTACAACAGAGCTCATATTAATAATGCTGCCGTTTCTTTGTTTCATCATAATAGGAGTGACTGCATGGATAAAATTAAATGCCGATTTCAGGTTTACGTTAATGACGGCATCCCATTGTCCTTCACTCATACGCATCATTAAACCATCTTTTGTGATACCGGCATTGTTTACCAGAATATCTATATGACCGAATTCTTTTTGAATTTCACTCACTACAATGTGAGTTTCATCAAAATTGGCTGCATTCGAAGCGTATCCCTTGGCTTTAACTCCAAGTGCTTCAATTTCACTTTGTGTTGCCAGGGCATTTTCGTCGATGTTCAAATCGGTAAATGCGATATTGGCTCCTTCACTCGCAAGTTTAAGGGCAATTGCTTTTCCAATGCCACGTGCAGCTCCGGTAACGATAGCCACTTTTCCTTCTAATAATTTCATGTTTATGATTTTAATTGTTTTACGCCAGAATTATAGTTGCATTTTTTAATTCCTTTATTTTTGAATAAAAAAAATTGAAATATGTCTTTTACAAATGTGGGTTACTAAAATGAATTATAAAAATTTCGGGGGCAAAGATAGTGCTTTTTTCGCAAATCAGTAAAAAACCTGCATGAAATGCTCACTTTTGTGCATAAAAAAAGCATTCCAACTGAAGAATGCTCTTTTTTTGACTATTGATCATGAAATTCATTTGATACATCCTTTATTTTCAAAGGATGTATATATTATTTGAATTTTAGCGCATTGTTTTTTAATTGATTTTTCATAGAAGGAGCAGCACTTGAAACCGTTTCGTCATAATATTTTAATTTTCCAGCATAACTTCCATAAATATTATTTCCATTTTCATCCACTAAATCAACTTCAATGGTATATACACTGTTAGTTAAATCAGTGACTTTTAATGTGCCTTTTGTTATAGGGCTTTCAATAACCCCGATATACCAGGAGTTATATTGTTTTCCGTTATCTAAAATTCCCGGAATAATAGTAAAAGGCACTAAATCGGAAATACTATTCAAGGATGTTAATAACTTATATTCACCGATAGGCAAACTAGTAGTCGAAGTATATGAGGCATTTACGAAAATATACATAGTATCCGAAGGACTTGCCAGACCGACTACAAACATATTTGATATCCCCGGATTAATTTTTCCTCCTTTATAAACCAACAATCCCGCATTCAGGACTGGATAAATTTCATTGGTTACATTTACCTGGCATTCAGCAGTCAAATTACCCGATTTAGCTGTTATGGTTGCTTTTCCGTTGGAAACTCCCTGAATTTTACCTTTAATGACGGTCACTACACTTTGATTGCTGGATGTCCAGGTGACTGGAAATTTATTAATATCACCTGTTACCTGAATGGTTGCAATTAATGAATCGGTTTGAGCAATGTTTAGATCCATAGTCAACTTACTCATTGTTATACTGGTCACTTCGTTTTTAACACAAGAAGTGACTAATGCCAATACAAATAAAGGAATAAATAAACTAATTTTTATTTTTCGACTCATATATAATGATATTTTAAATTATTTAAAAAGTTAGCAAATGTAATATAATTTATTTAATTAATAATTATTTTTTCCCTTATTTGTAATAAATATCATAACTCAGAAATTCGTTACAAAAAAAACCGTCCAATTACTCAGACGGTTTAATATACTTAATGTTATGAACCTGAAACTTAGAACTTCAAATTTTAGACTTCAAACAAACTATGCATTCATAGATACCAGAAATTCATCATTGTTTTCAGTCCGTTCCATACGGTCTTTCAGGAATTCCATAGCTTCCATCGAATTCATATCAGCCAGGTGACGTCGAAGGATCCACATACGGTTTAACGTATCCTGATCAAGTAACAGGTCATCACGACGCGTACTTGAAGCCATAATATCTACAGCCGGGAAAACTCGTTTATTGGATAGTTTACGATCCAGTTGAAGTTCCATATTACCTGTACCCTTAAATTCTTCAAAAATTACTTCGTCCATTTTTGAACCGGTTTCGGTTAATGCAGTTGCAATAATTGTCAGACTACCGCCATTTTCGATGTTACGTGCTGCTCCGAAGAAACGTTTTGGTTTGTGCAAAGCATTTGCATCCACACCACCTGACAGAATCTTTCCGGAAGCCGGTGATACAGTGTTATAGGCACGGGCAAGTCGGGTGATAGAGTCAAGCAATATAACCACATCCTGACCACATTCAACCATTCGTTTCGCTTTTTCATGAACCATGCTGGCCACTTTTACATGACGTTCTGCCGGTTCGTCAAAAGTAGATGAAACCACTTCGGCACGTACGCTACGGGCCATGTCGGTAACTTCTTCAGGACGTTCATCAATCAACAGGACAATCATATATACTTCCGGATGATTGGCTGCAATGGCATTCGCAATATCTTTCAATAAAACGGTTTTACCTGTTTTAGGTTGGGCTACAATTAATCCACGTTGTCCTTTACCGATCGGGCAAAATAAATCAACAATACGTGTTGACAAGGTATCATCTTTACCACTACAAAGATTAAACTTTACATCAGGGAAAAGAGGAGTAAGGTGTTCAAAAGGGACACGGTCACGTACATATTCTGGCGAACGGCCATTGATCTGAGCTACTTTAATAAGCGGGAAATATTTTTCACCTTCTTTTGGGGGACGAATAGCTCCTTTAACGGTATCACCGGTTTTCAATCCGAACAGTTTAATCTGTGATTGTGAGACGTAAATATCATCGGGTGAAGCCAGGTAATTATAATCAGCAGACCGGAGAAATCCATATCCATCTGCCATCATTTCCAATGTTCCGGTTCCTTCAAGAATGCCATCGAAATCGAATTGCTTTTCAGCTTTATCAGGTCGTTGGTTAAACTTATTACGGTTTATATTCGTATTGTTGTTCCCGTTATTTCCATTATTGATAGGTACATTGATTTTTGCAGGTCTGATTTCAGAACCTTCCTGAACGGTTTTTACATGTTCTGAATTTCCTTCTGTCTGTTCCTGTTCTGTTTCAGGTACAAATAACGATTCTTCACTGCTGGTATCATTTTCGGATGACCTGTCTTCCAGAACAAAAACTTTTGTAGGGGTTGGTGTAGGAACCTGAGCAGTAATTACTTCCTTTTCAGTAACTTCAACCTTTTCTGTAACCGGTTTTACGATGACAGGCTTATTGGCTTTTGATTGTTTTGGTTTATTTGGTTTTTTTGCTGCCGGTTTAGTTTCAGTTGGCATAGGTGCTTCTACAGTCGCAGCAACTACAGGTTTAACTTCAGCACGAATTGGTTCTGTTTGTTTTACATTTACCTGTCCTTTTTCTGGAACAACTTTTGGAGCTACTTTTGTTGCAACCTTAGGAATCTGATTATCTAAAGGTTTTTGAGCATTTTGTTGATTTGCAAACAATTTTTGCTCTGCTGTCTTTTTGATTGGAACCCGTAACCGTTTTTTGCGGTCAATTTCCAGATTTTCGTTTGATATTGTTTTTCGTTGTGCGTTGACAACGGCTTGTTGGTCCAGAATATCATAAACCAATGTTTCTTTTTTTGTTGAATTAGAAACTTTAAGACCTAATTCAGTTGCGACGTCCTTCAATTCGGACAGTTCTTTCGCATTCAATTGTAGAATGGTGTAATTACTCATAAAGTGATGGATAAACGTTTAAGGGAGATTTTCCTTTTGGAAAAAAACGTTGTTGTTGTGAATGTTATTTTTTGATTGTTATACAAATGCAGGACAGCATTTGTTTTTGAAAACGTTGCAAATCTACGACTATATTTTGAATAAACAAATTTAAATCGTATTTTTATTTGATTTTTATTAATAAGGGCTTCGTATTTTTTCATCCTAATTAATAAAATCCAGTCTCCAAACAAAAAATAAATGTCTTTAGTTTGAACCGGCTCAATTTGCTGAGTTCAACAATTTATAAAATACAGGTTCATTTTTCTTTCTTCGCTTCTGTTGCCAGATAACTAAGAATCAGTTTTTTTTGTTCATCTGTTATTTTTGATCGCTTTTGCATTTTATTTACAAGACCAGGCCATTGAGCCATAGTATATTTTGCCGGATCCTTTAATTTATGACACCGGACACAATTATTTTCATACAACGCTTTTCCTGTTTTAACGGAATCGACATTCAACTTGCTTGTTATCGTATCATTTTGTTTGGTAGCAAAAAGGGTTCCAACACTGCTCAGCAGGATACCTGCTGCGATAGTAAAAAGAGGTTTTTTATTCATAAAGTAGGATAGTTGATAGAATGTGAATTATTATTTTTAATACTTGTCTTGCTCTTAAGAGACTGTAAATCATTTAAGACCTTCATTTCCTGTATCCAGCACAGCTTTCCATTGACCTTGTGCATTTTTAAGCCAAATAGTTGTATAGGTTCCTTCCGAAAGTTTTTTTGTTACTTTATCAATCAGTTTATAAGTTCCGTAGGTGTATCCCAATTCTCCTGAAGCAGCCACTTTTGCAAACCTGGGTTCCCAGGTCAACGTATAAGAGGAATCACTTTTACTTAGTAATAATTCTCTGATTGATTTGTAACCTTCAATTGGCGGCATATGAGTCGCTAGAGTAACACCCGTTGAATCAAACATTTCCAGGAATGCGGCATTCCTTCCTTTTTGCTCTGAAAGTGCCGAATAATACTTCTCTGCATCTGTTATTCCTTTGGTATCGGCATTATTTATTGAAGTTATTTTACGGCATGAACTTACAGACAAAAACAATAACACACAAATTGTGTAAATGGTTCGGTTATGAGTAGTATTCATACTATTATAATTTTCGAATTAATTTATTTTCAGGTTAATGTAACAATCGTACTTTTTTCCTTTTAAATTATTATTCTTTCATCAATGACTCCTTTGCTTTCAACAATGATTCTCTTTCAGCCACAGATATATTGGGATAGGACAGATTCAGCTTTTTTAGTTCAGTACAAATTATTTTACCAACCAGATAGCGGGAAAACCACTTTTCATCGGCCGGGATTACAAACCAGGGTGCATCTTTAGTGCTGGTATTACTGATTGCATCTTCATATGCAGACTGATAATCATCCCAAAAAGCCCTTTCTTTTAAGTCTGCATTCGAAAATTTCCAGTTTTTTGTAGGATCATCTATTCGATCCAGGAAACGTTTTTTTTGTTCATCTTTTGAAACATGCAAGAAAAATTTAAGTATCGTCGTATCATTTTCAATCAGATTTTTTTCAAAGCGGCAAATCTGCTTATATCTTTTTTGCCAGAACTCTTTATCTATATCATCAATAGTACTGATACCCACATGTTTTTCATAGAGAATGAATTCTGGATGAACTTTTGTTATTAAAACATTTTCATAATGCGAACGGTTGAAAATACCTATTTCGCCTTTGGCAGGAAGGGCAAGATAATGACGCCAAAAGTAATCATGATCAAGTTCGGTTGATGAGGGTGACTTAAAACTGGTTACCCTGACTCCTTCAGGATTTACACCCGACATAATGTGTTTGATGGTACCATCCTTTCCGGCTGCATCCATAGCTTGAATGATGATTAAAACAGCATGCTGCTTATCAGCGTATAAGATATCCTGTAACGAGGACAATTCTTCAACATCTTTTTGTATCAATAAATCTCCCTGTGCTTTATCAATATCCTTTTTCTTAATTTCGGTATGAAAATCTGACAATGTAAATTTTGTTCCCTCCGTAATCCTGAAATCTTCATAATTCAATTTATCTTTATTTGCCATAGAATTCATTCATTAAATTTAACTTACACTTCAAATCCTTTAATATGGGTGTTGTTGATCAGAAAGTTATCAATTTTATCGCGGTTTTTTTGAGGAGAAACAACAACATCGTACTCTACATTTACTACGTTATTTTGTTTTCCTATTCTATTTCTTACAAAATGTATTTCAAGGCTTTTCATTTCTTTTTCTAACGCTTCAATTGAATAATCGACTGAAATAAAATGGATTTCGTAAACCTTCCTCTGATACAGGGTATCGAATACTTTTTCAAATTTGAAGAGTGCAACCATAACCAGCAATACCAACAACACGACAAATCCTGCCAGTAAATAATGCTGAAATCCGATACACATTCCAATAGCTGCAGCCATCCATATGATCGCGGCAGATGTGATACCACGTACAGTTGCACCTTCTTTAAATACGACACCTGCTCCAATAAATCCAATGCCTGTAATTATATTGGATGCTATCCGGTCGCCACTTGGCATCGTCGTTGACAGAATACTAAATAAGCATGAACTGACACAAATAAGGATCATAGTTCTAAACCCTGCCGGCTTACTGTGATATTCCCTTTCTAATCCCAGGATAGCTCCTGCAGCCAGTGAGGCTAAAATTTGAAAAATGTGTTCGTATTCAGGTTGCATAATTCAGTTATATAGTTATGACAAATATACAGATATGACAAATATACAGAATTAGAGTGAACATAAAAATTATAACGATAAAAAAATAAAATGGTTCGAACCATCAGAGTGATTTCGCATATTTTACGATCCTTTGAAAAGCTAACTTTGAACTGATAATTGCCATGGGCAATCCTGCACCGGGAATTGTGGATGCGCCGACATAAAATACATTTTTATATTTTTCATCAAAATTAGCCGGCCTGAAAGCTCCAATTTGCATCATAGTATGTGATAAACCCAATCCACTCCCTCTGTGAAGATTGATCTGACTTTCCCAGTCAAGGGGAGTGTAAATTGTTTTTGAAATAATTTCAGGAATTATGTCTTTGCTTATTCTTTTGCAGAAATCGGCAATGATGCTGTTTACGATTTGATCTTTATCTTCCCAGGATGGTTTAAAGAGTAAATTAGGAACCGGACATACAAAGAACAGACTTTCACACCCCTCTGGTGCACATTCTGTGTTAAGCTTTGAAACTACATTTACATAATAATAAGGCTTTTGTAATGAATCCGGATTCTGTGATACATTATTTCCATATTCTTCAAAATTGGAACCTAAATAATAATTATGATGATTTACCTGAGGTAATTTACATTTTATCCCCAGATAAATTGTCAAATAACCCATTGTCCATTTCATTTTATCCATTTTCTTAACAGAGTACTTATTCCGTTGAAATACTTTGCTTCTGAAAACAGCTGCATCGGCGTTTACTAAGAAAATATCCGCCGACCATTTTATCCCTTTTTGATCTACAAAGTAAGTTAGTTTGTTTTTCTCTTTTACAAAATCAACAATTTCCGTATCATAACATATTTTGACATTTTCTTTTTCTAACTCTGCCAGAATTCCCTCTACAATTTTATACATGCCACCTTCCACATTGAAATATCCATCATGCTTAAATTCGGTGTAGGAAAGAAGTGTATACACTGCCATGGTGTCGAAAGGTGTTCGACCCAGGAAAAAAGCTACTAATGACACTATTTGTTGAGCTTCTTTTGAAGAAAAATTCCGTTTGACTTGTTTCCAGAAACTAAGTAGTAATATATTCAGATGTTTCGGATTAACTCGCATTAAGGTAATCAGATAGGAAAACGCGGAATCAAAATTATTTTTAATCACTAAATCCACTGTGTCATCAAATAAACTGCCCGATTTTTTAAGATATTTCACCATCTTTTGTTCAAAATCCGGTTCAATATCCTTAAATTGTTCAGATAGTTTTTTTAAATCTTTATATAAATGATAGGTTTTCGGACTGTCACTGAAATTGACAGAGTATAATGGGTCAAGTTCAACATACTTGAAAGGCAATTCAATATTGCAATCTTTGGCAAATTCTTTGAACTCATACGACATACTAAAAAAACTGGGACCGGTATCAAATGTGAAGCCATCTTTTTTTAGTTGGTTTAATCTTCCTCCAGCCTGTTGGTTTTTCTCAATCAGTTGAACATCATACCCCGTTTTGGCTAACCGTAATGCGGTTGCCAACCCACCTAATCCGGCACCAACTATCAATACTTTCTTTTTCATTCAATAAACTGTTTTATGATATTGTTCTTGTTTTAATCTTTTATCTTTTTCAATAAGTCAGGATATAATTCTTTTTTCACCCATAAAAAACCGGGCTCTGTTGTTAAAGCCTTTTCATAATAAACTTTTGCCTGTTTATAATTCTTTAATATCATATACGATTGACCAATAAGTGCCAACAGACTTAAAAAATTCCAATCATTCTTGAACTGATTTTCATTCAACCGCATCAATTCCTCTGCTTTTTTGAAATAGGTCAACGCTTCCTGTTTTGATCCTCCAAAAAGGGAAGGCATATAAAACAGACAATGTCCGTATTGAATATATCCAAACGGATTTTTTTTATCCAGGGCTATTGCTGATTTTGCACAATCTATACTTCTAATTCCTAAAATAGGAGCCTTGTATTTATCTAAACCAATATAGAAACCTAAAATTGCCGATTTATACGAATTTACAACGGACATATTATAGTTTGCTTTTTCAAGTATTTTTAAGTTCTCTTCTACCAACTTCAGGTATTTTTCAGCTTCTTTCTTTTTTTGATTTCCAATACACCAGCCAATATAACCATACTGATAATTTGTCAATTCAAGCAGAAAATCATTCATTTTTTCCTGTTGCTGATTCATTTGGTCAATAATATTTTTCCATTTGCTCATATCACCATTGATATAAGCACTGTATATATCGGACTTGTAATTTGCCACTAACGATTGGAAAATTAAAGTAGATAAAATAAGTGTCAGGATATATTTCGACCTTTCCATAAGTATTCCTTTTTCAATTTACACGATACTGCTTTTATGAATATAATACCCAAAGATAACTGTTGTGGAATTATATAAAGAAAATTTAAAAATATGTTTTGTCTGCTGATCAGTGAGATTAAAATCCGAATGATAATGAATAGGAGCAGATATGAAAGAAACACACCAGTACCGGTACCCAGATATACCACTATAATTCCAGCCGTAGTAATTAACCAGAACATTAATGCTAAAATGAATGAATTTCCAAAAAAAGAGATAATGTTCTTCGAGAAACCATTAACGGCTTCATTGAAATCAGTATACATTCTGCAGGAAACTCTGTCATCTCCTGTAGTACAGGCAATACGAATATTTGATTCTTTGTAATACCGTGCAATTTCCATATCTTCCACTTTGCTGCCTTTCATTTTTTTGTGTGGGTAAACTTGTTGATAGACTGCTGCTTTAAAAAGCATAAACTGACCATTCGCAGCTGTCAGTGACTTATATTTTGTTTTGCGTACCAGGATCAGCGGCAGTAACGATAACAAAATAAAATTCATGTTCGGTACAGTGATTCTTTCACCCAAAGTTTGCATTTCCTGAATTGGAAATATACTCAGTAATCCCAAATTGTACTTCTCTGAGGTGGCAATAGTTTGAATGATAATATTTTTACTCAAAAAGACATCTGCATCTACAAATAATAAATACTTTCCTTTTGCCCGTTTTGATAATTCATGGCATGCATGGTTTTTACCCAGCCAACCGGGAGGTAACCCACCTGATTCTATCAGTTTTATCCTGTTATCCTGTTTTATGAATTGTCTGACGATTTCTCCTGTCCTGTCGGTCGACTGATCATCAAAAACCAGGATCTCAATATTTTTATAATCCTGTCTTTGTAAACAGGTTAAAATAGATTCAATGTTCAATTCTTCATTCCTCGCAGGAATTAATACGGAAACCAAACCGTTGAATTTGCTGTCCGGGGAATTCAAATTATCTTTAAAAAAAAGATTAGTTAATACAACCAGGAATTGAAACAGGGTAAAACCAATAATAAAACAGACCGGAATTATCATTTTGTTCTATTTAAGTTGTTTTGGTTTTCAACGCATTGCCGGTAAAAAACATTATAACTTTCCTGCACGCTTCTTTCGACAATGGCATTATTGAAATTCTCTATGTAAATATAAATTCCGGGCTTTT
>Ga0302210_10000189_pt1 | contig 29091 bp, 25 predicted proteins | sample II_Fen_E3_2_FD_198793 | JGI IMG/M metagenome (GOLD analysis project Ga0302210, IMG submission 198793) | Peat permafrost microbial communities from Stordalen Mire near Abisko, Sweden - II_Fen_E3_2 | ecosystem: Environmental > Terrestrial > Soil > Wetlands > Permafrost | place: Sweden: Abisko... | reverse complement strand
TAATACATATTTCATCGGAACAAGGATAAACCCTGATTCATAAAACACAACCTCACCGCACTGTTCAAAACCGAGCTTTTCATAAAATCCGCTTGCTTGCTTTTGCGCTGTCAGAGAAATCTCCCTACCACCGTGCGATGCGATATACTCCATTGCCTTCCGCATAACTCTTTCGCCAAACTGCTGACCACGCCTTGCTTTATCTACCGCAACAAGACCAATTCGATAGTTTGTGCCGTCTTGCAAAACTCTCGCTGTGGCGACAGGCATTTTGTCGTCAAAAGCAATGCTATGAAGGGCATTAACGCTTAATCCATCGAAGACTTCCTCTTCTGGAACGCCTTGCTCGTCAATAAAGACTTTACGACGAAGTATGTCGGCAGCATTACCAAATTCAGCGTAAGTGCCTATTTTGATTGTCAGTTCCGTCATTTCTCCGCCTCCTCGCTTTCGGCTTAATCAGGTCGTAGCGGTTTCCTATTTGCCATTTCAATTTATCTTTCAGCATGTCCTAGCCGACGACAAGCGTGTTCTAGTTTTCCTAGTTTATATAGCAGGAAGGTTCATCGTTGTAATACTCCGTTTCATAGTTGCCCAAAACGGATTTTGAAATACCTGTCCGCTCCTCCAACGTCAAACCATGTTCCACTTGCAAGTCCTTAGCTTTTCCCTGTTTCGGCGGCGGTACATATTAATAGAACGTTTATTCCATTCAAACTTGACATGTATAATCATTGATTACATTAGATTTAATATCACAAGTCCAATATTTTTTATCGATTCATTTGGTCAATTTAATATTCTTCAACCCTTATTAACCATTCATTAACCAAACAATTAAATACGTCTTCTTGCTCTATTTGCAAATTATGTCCAGCTCTATCCAACACTGCAAAAGTTGCTCTTGGATAGTTATCTAAAATATTCCATGCATCTTTATAGCCCACAGTTGAATCTTGACGGCCTAATATAAACAGAGTAGGCTTCATAAATTTTTCACTCATATTATCGACAGCAAAAGAAAATTCATATCCATTCTCCTGAATATTTCTTAAAAATTTATCATCTGCTATCTTTACACCAGATAATATTTCATCACGATACCGATTCCAGGTTCTTTCAGTTTGAACAACCTGCATCTCATTAAATTCGTTGGCATCCACTTGCCCAATTTCAGATAATAATTTATCATCACTTTTTAACACAATATGTGATGGTATATTACGTTTTTTACGATCCGCTACAATACAAAAGCATAATAATAATAATCCATCCACTTTACCTGCCATTTTATAAACTATCCCTCTTGCAAGATATCCACCATAAGATTGACCTGCTAGCAGAAAGTTTGTATTTGGAATTATTATTTTAATAAACTCAATTACAATATCAAGCATTATATCAGAATTGGTAATCCATTCTGCCGCTTTTGTTTCTCCCATACCTGGCAGATCAATATATATTCTCTTATATCTGCTCGTTTTAGAGAATATAGACTCCATGCACCCAGCCATAAGTTTATGGTCTGGGTAAAAACCATGTATCATAATAATCGGTTTTCCTTGACCAATGATTTCATAGTGTACAGAGATATTCTTTATTTTGCATTCCATAAATTCAGCCTCCTGCTGTTGTCAGATATCTCTGCTATTATATAAATAAACTATATTAGATCGCAAGTTCTTATAACCGATTTATAGCCGCTTTTATATCCGTCGTTTTGTTCAATCTTTCCCATGGTAAATCCAAATCATTTCTGCCAAAATGTCCATAGGCAGCTGTTTGTTTATAAATAGGTTTTCTCAGTTCCAGCTCATCAATAATTGCACCCGGTCTTAAATCAAATACAGCTTCTATCACAGATATAATTTTTTCATCAGGAATTTTCCCCGTATTAAAAGTTTCAATGGAAATGGACACTGGTTTTGCAACACCTATAGCATAAGCCAGTTCAATCTCTATTCTATCCGCGGCACCAGCTGCCACTAGATTTTTTGCCACCCATCTGGCAGCATACGCAGCCGAGCGATCTACTTTGGTAGCATCCTTACCAGAAAATGCACCACCGCCATGTCGACTGGTTCCTCCATATGTATCAACAATTATTTTGCGTCCGGTCAGTCCCGAATCTCCCTGTGGTCCACCGATAACAAAACGTCCTGTCGGATTAATAAAATATTTTGTATTCTCATCAAGCAATTCATGTGGAATAACTTCTTGAATAACATGTTTTTTTACATCTCTGGAAATCTGTTCTAATGATACACTTTCACTATGTTGAGTCGATACAACAATCGTATCAATGCGTTTTACCGCACCATCATCATTAAATTCCACAGTCACTTGCGTTTTACCATCAGGTTTCAAATATGGTAACACCCCTGTTTTTCTTAGTTTAGCCAATTGTCGTGCTAAACGATGCGCAAAAGTAATAGCCGGCGGTAGATATTCCGGTGTTTCATTTGTAGCATATCCAAAAATTATTCCTTGATCACCAGCCCCTGTATCAAACTTATCAGTCTTTTCATCTAACCGCGATTCTAATGATTTATCAACACCAAGTGCAATATCAGGCGATTGTTCATCTACAGAGACTAATACCGCAATTGAATCAGCATTAAACCCTCCAGATTTCCCATCGTAACCAATATCTCGTATCGTGTTCCGTACAATTTTAGCAATATCAATATAAGCTTTTGTAGAAATTTCTCCTACAATTAAAGCTAGGCCAGTGGCAACTGTAGTTTCAGCTGCCACTCTGGAATATGGATCTTGTTCAAGTAATGCATCTAAAATAGCATCAGATACCTGATCGGCAATTTTATCTGGATGCCCTTCCGTAACAGACTCTGATGTAAATAATTTTCCCATTTTAAAGACTCCTCTTCAAATAAATTCGTATAGTTATTACAATGCACAAAAATTTTATTCTACATAATTCACGCCGATATTAAAATATTGCCTAATTATTCTCAAATAACATCCTTATGCATCTAAAGATGTTACATTATTGTTAATTAAATAATTTTCTCCATTCAAATATTCAGGACTTTCCTTGGCCAGCCAATAAACCACTTTGGCAACTTCTTCAGGTAAAGCATATCGTTTCAAAATAGTTCTGTTGATTATTCTTTCATATCTCTCCTTGTTAGGTGAATTGAGAATCCTGTCAATTTCCACCGGCCCTGGTGATACGGAATTGATCACTAAACCTTTTGATCCATACAAACTGGCAAATGTTTTTGTTGCATTTATCAATCCCGCTTTGGTCGCCCCATACCAAATATCATAATGTCCAAATACACCGGCTTGAGATGCAGTATTCACTACACGCCCCCTGCCATTTCTTATCAAACCAGGTAAAAATCCTGTTATGAGTGCAATCGGAGCTGCCAGATTGAGATTTTCAATATAAGTTCTATGTGCTGTATCATAATTTTCCGGTGAAAACCCAGTAGCACTTCCGGCATTATTTATCAAAATATCAATTTCCCCTATTTCTTTAATAAGGTCAGGGATAGCTTCAATATTTTGCAAATCAAATGAAATAGCACTTATTTTTTTGTTGTTTTTAAGTTCAAAATCTTTTAAATCTCGTGCAACAACAATGATATCATCTCCAGCTTGAAGAAACAGCTTTGTAATTTCCAAACCTATGCCTTTATTACCGCCTGTTATAACTACTTTCGCCATATTATTTGCTCCCATCTTAAATGTTATATTCTATAGGTATTTCTTCTTTTGGAAAAAACTGCTCAAAGACTAATTTTCTCACATGTGCAAAATCATCACTGGTTCGATCTCGTGGTCGTGGGAGAGATACTGGAATTATTTTCTTCACTGTACCTGGTTTATTTGACAAAACCACTACCTGATCTCCCATAAATATAGCTTCATCTATATCATGTGTCACTAAAATCAGCGTAGTCTTTTCTTGTTCCCAAATATGCAGTACTTCCTTTTGCATATTTATTTTTGTAAAGGCATCTAGTGCACCAAAAGGTTCATCTAAAAGCAATGCTTTAGGTCTATTGATTAGTGATCTGGCTAGGCTAACTCGCTGCTGCATTCCTCCAGAAAGGTGCTTAGGCAACGCTTTTTCAAAACCATTTAATCCAACTAATTCTATATGTTCTTTTATCAGTAATTTTCTTTCTTGTTTTGACAGCGACTGAGAAATTCCAAATTCAATATTTGTTTCCACAGAACTCCACGGAAATAAACGCGGTTCCTGAAAAATCACGCCAATGTCTTTTTCAGATGGTCGCTCTATTTTTTTACCGTTTAATTCTACAGCTCCTGAACTGGCATTTTCTAGTCCAGCTATGATTTTCAGTAATGTGCTTTTCCCACAACCACTAGTTCCGACTATACTAACAATCTGACCATCTGCAATAGAAAAATTTATGTCATGTAAAATTTCCAGCTGCTTCCCATCAATAGCAAATAATTTTTGCACATTTTTAATATTTATCGCCATAGAATTCATTGTCTCCAATTTTATTATTTTTAATAATTTTCCGTATCAACCCAATACAAGACTTTCTTTTGGATTTTAATAACCAATATATCAATAAGCAAACCTATTATTGCAATTGAAACAATACCTACAAATAGTGTTCCCGGTTGTGCCAGCTCACGTCCATATGAAATCAAATACCCTACACCAGCAGATGCCGCAATCATTTCCGCAGCCACCACGCAGGTCCATGCCCCACTTATCCCCAGACGCAGCCCTGTAAATATAGATGGAATGGCCGAAGGCAGGATGATCTTGAATAATGTTGCTGTTCTTGTCTTGCCAAAAGTCCGAGCCAGCTCGAGCAGTTTAGGATCTGTACTGCGAATCCCCTGCATTGTGCTAAGCAGTACAGGCCAAAATGCACCAATTACGATAACACCTATTTTTGAGCTTTCACCAATTCCAAGCCATAATATAAAAAAAGGAATGCAGGCAATAGCCGGAATTGGTCTCAATATTCCTATTAAAGGATCCACCATCTTACCAAAGGTTTTAAATAGCACAGCAAAACTGCCTATAAACAATCCTAATGCACTGCCAATAATATACCCATATACCACCCGTTCCAGACTTGCTATAACATGTTTGAAATAAGTGCCCTTTTCTATCATATGAGCAAATTCTGTACCTATACTTCCAGGGCTAGCAAATACTGATAACTTTATAATCCCATGATCACTAGCCGTCTGCCATAAAATAATTATTCCCAGAGGTAAAATTATCCCTAAAAATAAATTTTGCACAATTCTTTTTTCCTGAACAATATTTGTAGTAGTCATATCTTTTATACACCTTTTCATATAAACAATTTTAATAAAAATCATCTGCCCATATTACTGAACAGCATTTTTTACAGTAACGAAGTATCGACATATTTTGTGATATCAATATCTTTTTTTATCAAACCGTATTTATAAGAATCCTTCGCACCTTTATCAAGAGCATCTATTTTATCCTGTGATAATGTTACATTTAAATCACCTACATCTAACAATATTTTCAGTCCAGGCTTAGAAGCTTCCGTTGCCTCATGTACAATTTCAATTGCTTCATCAGGATTTGCTTTTATCCATTCGGTGGCTCTTTGCAATGCCCTTAAAAGTTTAGCTGTTTCTTCTGGATGTTCCTTAATAAACTCGTTTCTTGCGACTATAGGCGATACAAAAAGTTTAATTCCTTTTCCTCTTTGCAAAATAGATACCCCATTGCCGTTTTCTGCTGCCTGCGAAAGATTTGGTTCCCAGATAACGTCAGCATCTATATCCCCAGCGATTAAACTTGATACACCATCGGCCGGACTCAGATTTACAATTTCAACATCTTTTTCTGTCAAACCACCTTTTGCCAAAAGCAAATATAAGAATGGTTGGGAATTGCTGCCGAAAGGAACTGCTATTTTTTTGCCCTTTAGATCAGAAAGCTGATGTATATTAGCAGCATCTCTGACGGCTATTCCCTGATTATCACTGGATGATCCTGCAGAACCAATAACCTTTATATCAAGTCCGTTAGCGATACCAGCATAAACAGGCATGTCCCCCATAAAGCCTACATCCAAATTATCCGATGTCATTCCTTCGATAATAGGCGGTCCATAATTAAAAGTTGAAATTTCCACATCTAAACCTTCATCTTTGAAGTAGCCTAATTTTTCTGCTACATAAGTCTGAAAATAAGTTGGCTGAGATGCCAGATGTATTTTTACTGTATTATTCGTCGAACCAGCTGCCTGTCCTTTTCCCTGTTCTGAACTGCTGCAACCTGATAAATAAGCTGTCATTAATATCAAAATAGCAAATAGTAGTGTTGTTTTTTTCATTGCAGTAAGTTTCATAATACTACCGTTCCTTTCGCATTTAGAATGTTTTACTTAAAACGTATTCCGGGTTAATGTCGATTTCTTCATATAATCGAAATAAATCAAATGGCACCGTATCGGCATTTGCATTTGCGTTACGAATCTCCTCCCAAGTTACTCCATATTTTCTATACATAGCTACAGTTCTTTCAAATACATCCCAGTGCCATTCTTCGGTAGGAGTTCTATGTCCTTCAAGCGGTGATCCTACATTTACATACCATTGACTGACACAAGCAACAACACCATGCGATATAAGATATTCAATCCCTTCCAACAAGGATTCCTTAGGTTCTATACCAGAAACAACAGTGGAGCGAACTTTATATTTGCCGAACAATTGTACTTCGTAATCAAGTGCATTAAGCCAATTTTTCCGTCCACCACATAGTTGCGCTTTTCCTGGACAAATAACATCAAAAATTTTCTCGTTCCAAATTTCCAGATTTGTTGCCATCGTTCTAAATCCAGCTTCTTTATATTTTTCAAAAACAGATAAGTCCTCTGGAGCACCTACACAAGCAGTCCCATTAAAATCAATTAATCCTGTAGATTCCTGTATAGCTTCTGCTACATCAATATAATATTCTACTTCTCTTCTTTCAGGAATAAATCCACCACTTATTGTTACATGGTCAAAACCCTGTTTATATCCTGCAGCAACGGTTTCACCAACCTGCTGCGGTGTTTTCCATTTAATATCCTGCGCTTTTGAATAAATCTTTTTAGTCGCATTAATATTACAAAACAAACAATCAAGGTCTTTATCTTTTAATGAACACTCATTGCTATAAGATACAAACATCCCTCCATAGCCATAATCTGCAGCCACCGTGCGCATTGAAGTTCCATCCGATGTTTTGAGACCGTAATATTGCGATCTTCTGGTGAAATCTACATTTTCAATAACAAGTTTATTCTTATCATATATATTATATTGTCCATCTTCATATTTTAATTCCAGAGGACTATCTATATTCCAACGAATTTGTACTCGATATTTCCCAATTGGGGTTAAAAAGCATGCCGGAAATTCCACATTGCCATGCGCATGGCGATCATGCGTAAAAAGAACATTTACTTGCTCAATATACTTCCCACCAACATCCAAATTCTTGAAAATTTCGGATGAAAATGCAAGTCCTTCAACCAAAATACGATTTTTTAATTTAATTTCCCCTAACAGTCTACTTTTTTGTTCATCAGAATAATGTCCCATATGTATATTCCTCCTATATTAAATTCGTACACTATTTTATTGCCAATATAAAAAACCAGCGATTTTTGCTTTATGTGCAAAAACCTCTGGTTTACCAGTCGGTTACTTGACTATTTTCCAATAACTCATTGTAACATCTAAGTTAATTTTACTTTAACCTGCCAATTTTTTGAGTTCCTCAATACCCATAATTTCAATTAAATTTTTACTCACACGAACCCATCCATTTTCTTGGAAATGTCCCAACACTACCGTTACGGTCTGACGGCAAGCACCTATCATATCTGCCATTTCCTGATGTGTTATCCTAAAATCAATAAAATGGCGCAATCTGCCTTTCTCGCGGGCTGTACTTGCTATGTGAATAAGCAGCCAAGCTAATCGCGCACTAACGTCAGCTGCCAATAAACCTTCTATACTGTATTCATAATTACGTACATACTGACAATAAATCGCCATTATTTTTAAAGTCAACTGTGGATGCTGGTAAAGAATATTGAAGAAGTCCCTTTGTGGTATCGCCCACAGTGTACTTTCATCAATTGTCTCAGCATAAACACCCCGTTTTTGTCTTAATAAAATAGCTGGAATTCCAATAATTTCATTGGGGCCGCAAATCGAAACAATTGCCATTTTCCCCCGAGCGGTGTTATGGTAATGTCTGATATGGCCCTTTTCAATAAAATACACATTATCTGTTTCATCATTTTCTTTGAAAAGAATGTGATTGGTTAATGTATGTATAATGCATGCATTTTTTTTTAAAATAGCCAGCTCTTCTTTTTCCCAAATGACTGATGTATTCATATCCACTTTTTCCTTTCTTTGCTCCACCTTTGATATTTTAGAAAAAAACTAAAAAAATAGACCGCATATCTTCCGAAAAAGATATATGGCCTACAGTTATTCTGTTCAGCAAGCATAATAATTTTTTAATTATAACATACTTTGATATTTTTTTAAGGATTTCTACAAAATTAAAGTTAAAACATTCTAAATGACTAAGCGCGGATATGCTACGCTGAAATGTATTTTTGCTCCACTTTCTATATTGTTTTTAACCTTAAAGTAATTATAAGCACAATATGATCATTTGTAAGTCGTCTAACCGACAATTTATTTTTTATTTTACCAAATTCAACCACAATAATTTTTTGTTCAACTTATTACCGCAATTCAACAAAATTTAATGATTCTAGATTTACTTTATTTTTTTGTTGCAATTTTCTTTCATGACTTAAGAGTATCGTACTTAAATCTTCAAGTAGCCTAACCCCTCCTTTAAACCCTCCATAACTCTTACTTAAAATAACTTTTTCTAATTCTGGAAATGAAATAACCTGCCAGGGAATATTTAATTCTTCGCAAATATCTTTCTCCAGTGAGCTTCCTAAGACCAGTTCAACTTGATGTTCTCTTAATATTTCTTGAATTTCATTTAGAGTGTCTGTACGATATGTATTGTTTGCCAGAACCTCATTTTCATCTTGTATTGGATCTGTGAAAATTTTTACATTTGAAAGCAGTCCCCATGTTTTCGTTAAAAAACTGTTTATGCTATAAACCGTACTTTCATCTCCAACTATCCCAAAAGTTCTCTGAAAATTATAATCAACATATAAATCCAATAAACTGTTAATACAATATTCTTCCCGTGCTTTTTCGATATGAATAAATTTTTCTAATCTCTCTCTATTAATATCGATAAAATCCGTAATTTTCTCGATAAAATGGATCGTATCTTTGGCTCCGGTCGGGATCGCTTGTACGTTCACAAATGGAGTATCATATTTCTTTTCCAAATTTTCTGCAATACGAATCCCCCACTTTGAAAAGACAATATTGAGTGCTGCCGCAGGAACTTCCTGCCACGCTTCAATCCCCTGACCCAGTCCAAATAAAGTATTAACTTGTAATCCAATTCCTTCTAGTATTCTTTTTATTTCCTCTAAATCCCCTTGCCAATGTATATCCTGATTCGGAATAATGCCCCATATATTCACAAAATTAGCGCGTTTTGAGGTATTCACTTCTTTCACCGTCGGAAGTTGATCGATGATTGCATTTACAACCCCTTCATAACCTAAATGAAACTTTCCTTTAAATCCAGGCGCCTTAAAATATATAACAGCTTCGCCTTGTTCCTGTGATTCTTTCGTCATTGTAATTACATCATCCCCAACAAGCTCTGGCGTGCATCCAGTTAAAACTACATATAATTCCCCATCAATAACCTTAACCGTATTTTTTATTTGCTCTCTTAGTCTTGATCCACCCCCAAAAATGACTTGTTTTTCAATAATGTTTGTTGATGGAATATCAAAACCATTATGACTACTTACCTTATTTCCGATCATTTGTTGTATTGTGCACCCTGCTGTTGAATGGACAATTGGCACTACTCCCTCTATTTCCATCACTGTACTAATTGCTCCTTGAAGTGCACAGCTATTACGTGATTTTTCTATCCCCTGTGACATTTTATTTCACCTCTTGTTTTATATACCAATTCGTACTCTTTTTTAACCATATATTTTTATAATGTAATTTATTAGTTTGCCTAATATCATGAATTAATGCTTTATTTTTTATTGCCTTGTGAATTATATTCACTAAATTTCCCACTCCATTAAAACCATAAAGAGCCACATGGTCTACAGATATTGGTACAATTCCAAGCTTTGCTACCCATGCAGTCCTGTCCGATTCTCCTATATATAAATCAGGTTTTATTTTATTTAAAATATTGGCAACTTCAAAAAGCTGTCCATTTGCTACATGAACTGGAAGATCATACTTTAAATTTTCCAGTTCATGTTTATTAAGTTTATCCACTTCATCTATCGTAATTCCTACAATTTCACCACTTAGTTCTTTGATCAAAGACAGTAAGCTTATTGCTTTAGAAGTTTTTAAATTAATGTATATTTTTAAACCAGAAAGTGGTGCCTCTTCTATTAATTTTCTTTTTTTCAAAAATTGCCCATCTATTATTGCCTTTGCTTTATCCTGTTTATTAAATGCTTCAGCTACTATTTCAAGCCAATCCTCTGTATTTTTATAACCGATTGGAACCTTAGTCTTGATATAAGGAACATTATAATTCTCTTCCAACCCGCTTCCTAAGAAATATCCTTCATCATGATTTAAAGCAATGGAAGCTTTTGCCTGTGAAGAATTTTTTATGGCTTCATAATTTGAAAATTGAGGGATAAGCTGTGCTTTTATTTCTAGCTCTTTAAATAGTAAAAAAATTTCTTTTATATCTGCATTGTTTTCTGATAAAGAAATCAGATTCAAAAAATCACTTTTTGCCTCTTTATTGCCGCCCTGAACCAGGTACTTGCCTATGGCATGCAAAACTAAATCATAACCGTTTATTGCTGTTTTAGATTTAAATCCATCGGTAAAGATAGGAACGATCTTTGCCGATAATTCTTCTTCTAATTCTAAAACCACAGCACTTATATCATCATTATTTATTGCTACAACAGGTGTTGCTACAATAAAAATTATTTTAGGTTCATGGTTTTGATAAGCTAAAGAAATCGTTCTTCTTAGTTTTTCATCACTGCCTAAGATTGTATCTCTTTCATCTAAATTTGTACTATACCAGCTAGACGTGCTTCCTTCTGCCCAATACTGAAGTTTAATATTTCCGCAACCTGATGGACCATGAATTACAGTAACCGAATCCTGTATATCGCCGAGTGATTTCAACGTATATATCACCTCGTCAAAAGCAGCTTGCGAAAACGTTCTTATATTTTGTCTTTCGTCATCTTCTCTAGCAAGATTATGCGCTGTTCCAACATATGTACTTAAAGTGCCCAGCCGCTTCTCCCTGCCTTGAAGTTTATTCCGATCAAATACCCCCATAAAGATTCTCCTTCCTATATTCCTAAACGGTCTTGCACTACGCCCGTTTCCGTATCATATATTTTATCGCCCCATCCCCTTGCCCAATCTCTAAGCTCACCTACACCTAATGGATTTGGTACAACCAAATCTTCGCTTTCAGCAATATATCTTGACAAGGCTCTATATATATCAGCATGCTCCGATTTTGGATTGGCTTCTATCACGGTTTTTCCAAACAATTCACTTTGCGATACAACGAGGGATCGCGGCACATAGGCAACCGTTTTTGTTCCCGTTTTTTCTGTAAAATCATCAACAATTGCCCTAGAATATCCAGCTGTTAATCCATTCGCAATAATTCCACCAAGCTTTGCCCCACCGGAAGGTGCATATTTATTAATGGCTTTAAATAAATTATTTGCTGCGTAAATTGCCATAAAATCAGACGAACTTACGACATACGCTCTATCTGTAATTCCATCTCGTATCGGAACAGCAAACCCGCCGCAAACCACGTCCCCTAAAACATCATATAAAACATAATCTGGTTTATATTCCTCAAAAAGATTTAAATCCTGCAAAAGGTTTACAGCCGCATTTATACCTCTTCCGGCACATCCAACACCAGGTACCGGGCCACCAGACTCAATGCAAAGTACTCCGCCATAACCGGATGCTGATATATCTGCCAAATGAACCTTCTTACCTTCTCTCATACTATCTAAAACTGTCGGTAAATAATGATTTCCCCGAAGAGTATTCGTTGAATCACTTTTCGGATCGCAGCCTATCTGAATAACTTTATATCCGGCTTCTGCCAGAGCTGCACTTATATTAGACGTAGTCGTTGATTTTCCTATGCCGCCTTTACCATAAATCGCCATATGTTTTCCTATTTTTGTCATAATAATCTTCCTCACAGATTTAAATTTTTCATATTATACTTAATCAAAGCAATATACCTATAAACGAGTATTTTCTATAATAAACCGTTTCAAGCACGAATACGATAATCAGTAATCTTGTGGAGATAGTCTCCATCCGCATCATATAAATAATCCAAAAAACGACCTTCATCATTCGTCGTATTATAATATTGTTCATGTGTAATTCCATTACGAACTAGAATTTTATATGCTTTTAAAAACAAATCGATAAACCACTCTGTCGTTGGTGCTCTATGACCAGCTAAGGCAGATCCTGGTTTAGGCATCCACATTTGAGGCACAGCGACTACACCTTCTGCTGCCAAATACTCAATTCCTTCTAGAAGCGATTCTTTGGTTTCTATTCCCGCCACGAAATAAGAACGGACATTGCCTCGGCCAAACACCGCAACTTCATGTTTTAATGTATTGATCCAATTCTCATAGCCACCACAAATGTTTTCTTTTCCAGGGCAGATTGATTTGAACATATTTTTATCCCAGATTTCCATATTCGTGGCGATACGGCTAAACCCAGCTTCCTTATATTTCTCAATGACCGTCAAGTCTAAAGGTGCCCCAATACAGGCAGTGCCGCCAAAATCATCAAGCCCAGTGAAACTGCGTATTGCTTCTGCTACATCTATATAATAATCCACTTCACGACGCTCAGGAATAAACCCACCTGTAATTGTAAGATGATCACACCCTTCTGCATAAGCCGCTTCCGTAACTTCAGCAATTTCAGCTGCTGTCTTCCATGAAATATCCTGTAATCCCGCATAAGTTGCCTTTGTGGCGTTAATATTACAAAAGCGACAATCCAAATTTTTTTCCTGTAAAGAACATTCATTACTGTAAGCAACTGTAATTTTAGAAGAACCAACATATTGTGCTATCGTAGACATTTTCTTGCCATTACTCGTATATTTATTGTAATATTGGGGCTTGCGTTCAAACTTAATTTCAAACAATCGATCCTGTCCATTATTTAAATAAAAAGTCCCATTCTCAATCGTAATATTATATTTGGATTGTGAGTCATAGGAAAATGCGTATCGATACCCACTCGGCGAACGAAATGCCTGCGGCAGGCTTGTTTCTTTATATTCTTGATGATTGTTATAAAAGCAAGCATGTATTTGTTCAAGGTATTTATTTTCAAAATCCAAATGACGAAATACCGATACATCTGCATTGATTCCTTCATTAAAAACACCAGCTCGTATTCTAATCTCTTCCAATATCTTTTCTTTCACGATGACACTAACTTCGCCTGTCTGTGTTGTCATATTTTCCACGCCCCTATCAGTTTTTATTTACGTAATGTATACTTACAAATGATCTAAAATCGAAAAACGGGCATTTCTCTGGAAAATCCAGAGAAACCCCCGTCTGCAGTATTTCTGCTCAACTTCATGTTTTTTTGCTATTAAGACAATTATAAGTGCAATCCTATCACCTGTAAGTCGTTTGTACGACAATTTATATTTATATTGATCCCATACTTTATTTGATATAAGTTAATCTTTAATTAATTCTATTTCAAGTTGTAAATTTACAAATTTTAAGGTTCTAACCAATCAAGACCTATGCGTATTGTGATAAAGCTTTATTGACAATTACTTCCTCTTATATTATAATTTTACCAATATTACAGACAATGTACTGTGGAACTGACAACTTCATTAAAGACATCGCTGACCAGTAATCTGGAGGCTGAGATATTCATCATGTGATGAAATATTTCAGCCTTTTTTTTAACAAAAAATATATTACCAACTATCTATTTTCATGCTTATCCAATAATTTTTTCGTAAAAAAAGGAGTCGATTTTATTTATGAACAAGAAAACTATAGTATCTTCAATTGCCCTTATTTTAGTATTCTTACTAACTTTAACCGGTTGTGCTGGTAACACAACTTCACAAAAAGCAGAAACAACACCTCCACAGAATACTGACAAAACCGCTATAGGTGCTGAAATTCCCGCAAAGATTGCCCAAAAGAAAGATGGTATCAAAATTATGGTCATTCGCAAAATCGGCGGTGATGACCATACTGCTCAATTTTTAGCTGGTGCCAAACAGGAAGGTGAATCTTTAGGTTTTAAAGTGGATACTTTCAGTGCGAATGGAGATACGGCAAAATTTCATGATGCCATCGCTCAAGCTTTAGAAAAAGATTATGATGGTTTTATTATTTCCCATGGAGATGATGCTGCCACGGTAGACGATGTTAAAAAGATCGTGGCTAAAGGAAAATTCGTCGTAACCTTTGATTCTAATCCAGGTGTTGCCGACATCGACGGCGTAACCCTTACGTCCCAAGATGATGAAGCCTTAGCTTTATTATCTTTTAAACAACTCTTGCAAGATCATAGCGGTAAAGCCAATATTGTCTATCTATGGGTCGATGGTTATCCAGCCATGGTGAACCGTAATCGTATCTACAAAGCCTTGCAAGATAAATATCCTGGTGTTAAAGAAGTTGAACGTTTCGGCGTAGCAGCGGCTGATACCTCTGTACAAACCCAAAATGCCGTAGCAGCTATTTTAGCTAAACATCCAAAAGGTGAAATTGATGCCATTTGGGCCACCTGGGATGCTTTTGCCATCGGTGCCGCCCGTGCTGTAAAGGAAGCTGGACGAACCGAGATCAAAATTTATGGTATAGATGTCTCCAATGCGGATCTACAAACTATCCAAGAAAAAGATAGTCCTTGGATAGCAACCGCTGCCGTTGACCCTAAATTAATTGGCGCTGTCGATATCCGCTTGTTGGTCAAGAAAATTGCTGGTGAGCCAACTCCTAAATATTATGATTTAGACGCTTCACTTATTACGCAAAGTAAATTACAAACTTCTCCAAGCCCTGTCAATATGGAAACTTTGAGCTCGATTATACCTAGTTGGGGCAAATCAACTGCTTTTGACGAACCATGGTTCCAAACACTTAGAGCCAATAAAAAATAAATTTCATGAAATTTCATATTAAAAACCGCCTAACAGCGGTTTTTAATATTTTTAGTTGGAAGGTGCTCAATATATGAATACAACAATAAAAAATACATTAACGATGGAAGATATTTCTATTGAATTTCCCGGGGTTAAGGCACTAAATCAGGTTAGTTTTTCACTAGAAAGTAGTACGATCCATGCCCTTATTGGTGCTAATGGCGCAGGAAAATCCACGTTAATGAAAATTCTCGCTGGTGCTTACAATCATTACACGGGTCACATTCGCATTAATGGACGGGAAGTTGTTATTAAAACTCCTAAAGAAGCCAATCGCTTAGGTATTCATATTGTTTATCAAGAAGTCGATATGGCACTCATTCCTAATCTGACAGTCGGTGAAAACATCATGTTGGATAAATTAGTTAACAACATGGACGGACAGCATTTTATTAATTGGCAAACCATACATAAAGAAGCCCAAGCTATCTTAAGTCGCCTCCATATCAACATTAATACAAAAAAGCTTATTTCAGAATTAAGTCTAGCACAAAAACAAATGGTCTTAATTACTCGTTCCCTGTCCAGCCAATGCCGTTTTTTAATATTAGATGAACCTACAGCTCCCCTTAGTCACCATGAAACCAAAGAGTTATTTCGCGTAATAGGAGAACTAAAAAAAAATGATGTGGGAATTATCTTTATTTCCCATCGTCTGCCAGAAGTTTTTGCTGTCTGCGAGGATGTTACTATCCTGCGTGATGGTGAAATAGCCGCTAAAGACAAGCTTGTGAATTTTACCCAAAATCAATTAGTCGAAAAAATGCTAGGTCGTACACTCGTAGAAAATTTCTCTAAGCCTCCAGTCATTATTGGTGATACTGTACTAGAAGCAGTCGATCTTTGCACTGCCGATAAACTGCATAATATTAATTTCACCGTACACTCCGGAGAAATTGTTGGCATTGCAGGATTAGTCGGAGCTGGTAAAACGGAGTTATGTAAAGCCTTATTCGGCGCCGAATCTCTGACAGCGGGAAAAAGATTACTTTATAAGCAGCCTCTCAACTTTTCTTCTCCGCACGATGCTGTAACTGCTGGATTTGCCTTAGTCCCTGAAGAACGTCGCAAAGAAGGTTTGTTTGTTGAGGAAAGCATTGCCACCAATCTAACAATCGCTAACCTCACAGCCTGTTGCTCTTATAAGCATTTTATTAGTCCTAAGGCTGAAAGTCAGGTAGCAAAGCGTATGATTGAGCGACTAGACATCAAGACACCGAGTCAACAGCACCCTGCCAAAAATTTATCCGGTGGCAACCAGCAAAAAATTGGAATTGCCAAATGGTTATTACAAGATGCCAACATTTACATTTTAGATGAACCGACCAAAGGCGTTGATGTGGGTGCAAAAAAAGATATTTTCGACTTAATCGGTAAATTAGTTGCAACAGGCAAATCAATTTTGTATGCCTCATGCGAAATAAATGAACTCCTAAAAATTACGGATCGACTATATGTAATGTATGATGGCACAATTGTAAAAGAACTAAAAACGAATGGAACCAATGAAGAAGAAATTTTATTTTACGCAACAGGAGGTCTGTAATATGAGTCATGACGTTTCTATCAAGGCAAAATCAACTTCTCATAAACATATTATCTTTGAAATTTTATATAAATATGGCACCATTATCACCATTGTATTATTAACTTTCATTTTCGCCTTAGCTGCTAATAATTTTCTTCAAGGCGATAATATTTTAAATATACTGCGTTCCATTTCTATCGTGACTATTATTGCCACGGGCATTACCTTATCTCTGACCGTCGGTGGTTTTGATCTTTCTGTAGGTTCAGTAGCCTCGGTGTCTGATGCCTTGGCCTTATCTGCTTTTGTCTGGTACAGTCAAGATACATTGGTTGGCATTTTAGCTGCTTTAGCTGCCGCTGGCGTTTGTGGTATTATCAATGGATTTTTAATTGTAAAAGTGAAAATACCTGATATGCTGGCTACTTTAGCCACCATGTTTATTTTGCAAGGTCTAGCTCTCAGTTATGCTCGTGGTGCCACTATTTCGCAAAATATGGTTATGCCAAATGGTAATTTTGCCATGGGCACCATCCCTAGCTTTTTTATTAACCTAGGTCAAACACCATGGATTATTGTGATCATGTTATGTGTCACGCTAGCTGTTCATATTTTTCTCACATATACCAAACATGGTCGCTATATGTATATGATTGGTGGCAATTTGGAAGCAGCCAGATTATCTGGCATCCCAGTTAATCGATATCGGATACTGGCCTACTTTTTAGCAGCCATCTTAGCTGGTATTGGCGGAATTGTGTTAGCGGCACGCATTCAAACTACAGAAATCAATGCTGGTGCACCTTATTTAATGGATGCGGTAGCAGCTGCTTATATCGGTTTCTCCGTGGGTGGTGCAGGAAAACCGAATGCTTTTGGCACTTTTATTGGTGGCATATTGATTGGCATTTTACAAAATGGCTTAATTATTTTATCCGTCCCGTATTATGCAATGGATATTGTAAAAGGTCTAGTTTTAGCCTTTGCGCTCACCGTAACCTATTATAAGAAAAAATTTTAAACTCTGGAGGAATCGTAAATGCCTAAATTTACAACGCACTACTTTACCATGACGGAAACGGACGCATTAGAATATGCTCGTACCATACCTAATTTTTTCCCAGAAAACGCCGCTCTCATTTGCCAAGAAATCGGTGATGGAAATATGAATTATGTCTTTCGCATCGAAGATCAAGCTACGAAAAAATCCCTTATTATTAAACAGGCTGGTCCCACGGCTCGTATCTCTGATCAGTTTAAACTATCCACCGACCGTAACCGAATTGAAACAGAACTTCTCAAATTACAACATAAACTAGCCCCTGGATTAGTGCCGCTAATCTATCACTACGATGAGTTGATGAGTTGCTGTGTAATGGAAGATTTATCCAATCATCAGATCTTGCGCAAAGCCCTGTTAGAATATAAGACCTTCCCCCTCTTTTCTGAACACATCACTACATTTCTAGTCAATACTCTGCTTTTAACATCTGATGTCGTACTTAATCATAAAGAAAAAAAATCTTTAGTCAAAAACTTTATCAATCCTGAGTTATGCGAAATTAGTGAGGATCTAGTGTATACTGAACCTTTTTTTGACTGTAAAAATAATGAAATATTACCCGTAACGAAAGCCTTTGCCCAAGCCGAACTATGGAGTGATGATGCTTTCCGTTTGGAAACTGCCAAACTAAAATTTGAATTTATGGCTAATGCTCAATCTTTGATCCATGGCGACCTTCATACGGGATCGATTTTTGTTACACCCCAGTCCACAAAAATAATTGATCCCGAGTTTGGTTTTTATGGTCCAGCTGGTTATGATATTGGTAACGTCATTGCCAATATCATCTTTGCTTATCTTCATGCAGATGCCGAAATTACAGATTCTATACAAAAGAGCAAGTATCTGGAATGGTTAACCAAAACTATGAAAGAGATAATTGATCTCTTTCGCCTAAAATTCACAGCTACCTGGCAAAAACAGGTGACCGAACCTACAGCCAACTATCCTGGTTTTGCTGAATATTATCTGTCATCTATATTACAAGATACGGCCGCCGTAACGGGGCTAGAGCTGTGTCGCCGCATTATTGGCTTAGCTCATGTAGCAGATATTACTTCCATCCGTAATATGAATAAACGCTTACGTGCCGAAAAAATTGGCTTGACTATGGGAAAACATTTTATCACAAATCGTACTACCATAAAAAGTGGTCAAGACTTCATAAACATTCTGACCGCTACCATAGAAAGTATCAATATAAATAGTCTACAATAACCCTATCACCGCAAATACACCTAACACTAAAATCCCGATCTCATCGTAACGAGACCGGGATTTTAGTTTATCTAACTACATAAAATAGAAATAATCGTAAATTTTACAATCCACATTGTTTAAAGGCTTGCTTTAAATCATCAATAATATCCGCAGCACCTTCTAGACCAACACTAAATCGAAGATGTCCATTTTTAAATTCATCAGGATAAAAATGATTTCTTTCGTCATTAGGACCCGTATACACAATTAAACTCTCATCATGTCCAATTGAAACGGCCGGAACAATGATTTCAAGAGAATTGACAAATTTATTATGCGTAGCTGCATCTGCCTTTAAGGCAAAAGCCATCACACCAGAAAAAAGTGTCATCTGTTTTTTTGCAATTTCATGCTGAGGATGACTTTTTAGACCGGGATAAGCAACAAAGCTCACCGCTGGATACGATTCCAAAAACTGGGCAATTTTCAAAGCACTTTCACTATGCTGTTTCATACGTAAAGGAAGCGTTACAACTCCGCGCATAATAAGCCATGCGTTAAAGGGACTGATAACACCACCAAGATTCACCATTGCTTGACGCTTTATTTGATCAATTAATTCTTTGCTCCCAATAATTGCTCCACCCATTGCATCACCGTGACCGTTAATATACTTTGTTAAACTATGTATAACAAGATCAGCGCCAAGTGCAAGTGGATGCTGGAGAAAAGGAGATGCAAAGGTACTATCAACTGAAAGCAATGCTCCTACTGATTTGGCAATTACTGAAATTTCAGCAATATCGCTAATCCTTGTGGTCGGATTTCCTGGTGTTTCAATATGGATTAACTTTGTATTAGGACGCAGTACTTTCTTTATTTCCTGCAAATTTGCTGTGTCCACAAGGCTGACTTCTACTCCATATTTGTCAGGAAAATATTCCTGAAGTAATCGATAAACTGCTACATAGGAAACATTCGTGCAAATAACATGTGAATTTTGATTTAGAAAAGTAAAAAACATACCTGCCAAGGCTGAGACTCCACTGCCTAAAACAACGCAATCTTCTCCCCCCTCAAGAGCAGCCAATTTTTCTTGAAGATAGATCTGATTAGCCGAGGTATTTCTGGTATAAACCAATTGATTAGGATCACTCCAATTAAGATTTGATGCATCTTCCGGTAACCTATAACTATTCGCCATAGTAATCGGACGTCTGATAGCTCCGGTTTCTTTATCAATACCATTTCCTGTATGAATACATTTTGTTTCAAAAGTCACTTTCTTTTTATCAAGCATATTGATCTCCCTCTTTTTCTAAATTTATATAAAAAAATAAATATTTAAGTTTTATATTAGTAAAAAAGCAAAGGTTGCTACTGGGTTTTTCAAACATCACAGTATCAACCTTTGCTTTTACAATCAGCTATCAATTTATTAAAATTATTTTATTCACGACTATTCGTTGTTAAATTTTATTATACAAAACTTTTTAGTGCCTATCTCTACAAAAAAGCTAAAGATGTAACTTACGCACACCCCAGCCTTTAGATATTCTAATCAACTAAGATGATGCAACCGATTATAACACTACTTTTTACCCCTGTCAATTTTATATAATCAATTCATAATTCGTCTGTTGAAATAATAATATATGCATTCCGATTGCAAAATGGTTACATTTTCGTAAGCGTTATACGTTTTGCACGTTGTGCCAGCGAGGATGACCCTTTCCCCTTTTCTGCAACTTCTTCTTCCGCTATATTGAGTTCACGAGCAATTAACTTACGCATACGATGTCCACAAAAAACATTTTGACATCGGCCATAGCCCGCTCTTGTTCTCTGTCCAACAGCATCAACGGAGCTCACCGAAATTCCCCGCTGCAGACAGTCTATAATTTCTGCCTCCGTAACTTGTTCACAACGACAAATAATATTGAGCGCAGGATCTGGCGAATCAATAACACCAACAAAATCATCTGTATTTTTTTGAATAATTGACCGACGTTCCGCCTTAAAATTAATATTTTTGTCTAAAATAAGCCTGGCTTCTTTTTAGATTGAAACCGTTTTCAGGGCAATAACAAACTCGTAAGTTGATACAACGCCAGCATTTTTGCAATAAAGTGATGCCTTGACCGTATCGCTCAGATACGGTTCGGGGAGATTGCTAAAAAAATGGCTCCTGTTTCAGGCTATGTACTACAAGCAGAGGGATAACCATCTTTATATATTGCTGGTGATACTATTTATTGTGAGGAAGTAGCTACTGCATTATTTAGATATCAACCAAATATAATTGTAGTCAATGCTGGTGGTGCACGTTTTATTACAGGTGATCCTATCACAATGTCAGAGCAAGATGTGGTAAAGGTTTGTCGGCAGGCGCAAAAATCAAAAGTGATTGCCGTCCCATATGGAAGCTATTAATCATTGTCTTGTGTCAAGGGAAGCTCTATACATGTGTCTTGAACAGGAAAGGTTAATAGATCAAGTATTTATTCCTATGGATGGAGAAAAAATTATACTATAAAAATCAATCTCAAGAGTTAGTGCTGAAATAGTGTAACCATACAACAAAACAATGTATATAAAAACAGCAGCCATCGATATATACTCAGAATGCGAATATATATCGGTCGGCTGCTATACGTATTTACAGATTTGCTGTATTATTTCACGGCTTTTAGTGGATCGATGGCTAACCATTCCATCAGCCATTAACTATCTACAGATGGATAGTCACCGATTTATCCGTATCCCACTCGAGCATATTGGGTTTTATTTATCGTTCTTAAACCCTTGCTTGATCAAAACCGGATATACGGCTGGAAAATAAACTTGCTTATAAGCATCTGCAACCTGGCTACTCCAATTTGTCTCCTGCGATACATCGCCGGTTTCACTAGCGCGCTTCTTATAATAATCTGCCATTACTATATCATAGTCATCTACCGCCTGTTTCATGTCTTTAGCCTGATAGGTTTCATTATGTGCAAATACATGCAATGGAAAACGAGGTTTTTTCGCTGAATTATTTTCAGGATATCCAACAACAAGCCCTGCCACAGGGAATGTACGTTCTGGCAAATTTAACAAATGAATCATTTCTTCGGGGTTTTTCCGGACCGCACCGATTGGCACGATTCCAAGCCCCATAGACTCTGCCGCAACAATGGATGCTCCCATAGCAAGTCCACAATCAAAAGTTCCTACCATCGTTCCCTCAACACTTTCATGGATCTGGGAAGGCATTTTGTTTTTCTCACCCGCGATACTAGTTTTATAAAAATCAGCGACAAACACCAAGAATACAGGAGCTTGAGCAATCCAGGCCTGATTTCCTGTCAATTCTGCAATTTTAGCTTTTTTCACCTTATCCTTTACAATAACCACGGATAGTTGTTGTCCGTTAATGGAAGTAGGCATCGCCTGTGCGGCTTCTAAGATTGCTTCCAGCATTTCAGCCGATATATCTTTCTCTAAATAACTCCGAATTGATCTGTGATTTTTGATTGATTTTATTGTATTGTTCATCATGAACCCTCCATTTTATCTTTATCTAGATGGAATTCACTTACGTTTTTTTATATTAGTTGCCTTCTCTCTTTTCAAATGCCGCTTTTGGCTGTCCACAAATCGGACACTATATGGCATATTCATATTTAGTATATACCAATAAAATCATCCTCATTAGGCTAATATTTTTCTTAGTACATATCTAAATTCATCTTATGTTTATTGTAATAGCCATTTCCCCATCGAGATAATTGTTCTAATATTGGTAAAATGCTTATAGCATCCTCTGTCAGTGAATACTCAACTCTAGGGGGAATTTCTGCGTATACTAGTCTTTTTACAAGACCAGACTCTTCTAGTTGACGTAGTTGTTGGGTAAGCATTTTGGGTGTAACAGAACCTAGCTGTCGTTTTATTTCACCAAAACGCATTGTTTCTTCTTTTAGATTCCATAGAATTGGAATCTTCCATTTACCACCTATAAGATAAACAGTTAATTCCATCTCACATTTTAATTTATCCTCGTATAATCTCAACATATTTGCCCTCCTTTAGTATCGATAGAGGTACTATGATACACATAAGTGCGTACTAGTTCGCCAATCATATTTATAGTATTATTATATCATACTAGTATTGATAGGAACATTTAACTTAAGGAAATGTACATTTTCAAATAAATTGGGAGGTTTTTAAATTGATGACAAGTCCTATAACCAAAGTCATACAACTTGCGTTTATAGTTAATAATCTTGAGGCAGGAATAGAGCACTATCGGCAAATTTTCGGATTAACGACTTGGGAAGTATATACCCTCATCCCACCATCTTTACACAACTTACGTTACCATGGAATACCTGCTGATTTTTCCATGCGACAGGCAGTCGCGTTGTCAAAAGATGGTATGCAATATGAATTAATTCAACCATTAACAGGACCGAGCATTTACCAAGATTTTTTAAACCTCCATGGTGAAGGTCTTCATCATATAGCATGTGAATATACTGGTAATTTTGATGAAGCTATATCTCATTTTTTTCAAATTGGAATAACACCTATCATGCAAGGTAATTGGGGCGACATCAGATTTGCATATATGGATACGGAAAAAAAAATTGGCACATGCGTTGAAATTTGGGATATTCCAAATAACTATGAGTTACCCCCTCCTGAAAAAATCATACGTTGAACTTGCAAATCAAAAAAAGCATGCTTTTTTATTGATTTTTCCTATTTTTAGCAAATTTAAAAACCTGCGATACTCTATATAATAAGGTGTTACCAATTGACGTGTTGTCAAGGTAACGGCATTTTTGACACTTACATTTATCTGAATAAAAAAGTCGTCAATCCCCTCCGTCTTTTTGCACTACCGTAGGTCGACGGCTTTTGGTTTTTCATTAACTTATAAAAGTTGATCAATCTCTGTATAAATACCACGGCAACGGCTTACGCGATCTACCCAATCTAAATGATAGTGACCAAAATACCACATTTTATATTGAATCTGTGGCTCAATCTCCGTTAGCAGCTCAGCCACCTCGTCACAGAAAAATCTCCAGTCAATTCCTATATCTTTCGTTTTGGAGTGCAAAAACCGCACTGGTACAGCATGTGTGATAACAATATCATCAGCCGTTAGGTTTCAAAAGGATCAAGTATACTAAGAAACAGTAACAATTCAAATATCTTTAGTTTAAAATATCCGTATTTCACTTCATGATGAGGGCATTTACCCATATGAAAGTCATTGTATGCCAACTGAATTCCAGGAAAGACCTGATAACTTGTTATCACGCCTGCTCCTTCATTATTTTTCATCTCGTAAACTGTACAGTACTCTGACTGCTTCATTGTTTTAACATCTGCATCGTATAATACATTATTTTGAAGTTGTTTCATAAAAGTCCCCATTTATTTGATAATAATAATCACTTACATTCATCATACGCAATACACTATTTTTTGTAAAGCTAAAACTTAAAAGGCATCTGATTTCTAAAGTATGCAAGCCCAACATCCTATATAAATTTTTATCTGCTTCAGTTTCAAAAGCCTCTATATGCACCTTTATCGTGATACCATCTCCACGGCTAATCGTGCCAGTCAGCCCTTGAACAGCGCCCATTTCTTTTATGCTCTGCACGGTTCTCTAGCAACGGGCAATAACGCGGCTAAAGCTTCCTCAGAAGACAAACAAAAGCTGCCATACAGCTGACTTGCCGATTCCAGAGTATGACTCGTCCAGTTAATCGGTATCCTTTAGCAAATAACCCTCGCGCTAATACGCTCCCTACTTTCCAAGCTCCCACAATACCTATTTTTTACTTTTGCATATTCACGTCTTCCCCACCTGCCTATAAAATAAAAAAGCCCTCCGGAACTTGTCCGAAAGGCATACTTTTCCCTTACATCCTTCATTGTTAGTTTCTTGTGTATGTTAAGTATTGGCGTCTTTTTAAAGCTAAACCTTATGCCTTCCATACTATTAGGAACTATATATGTTATAAAATTTATCAATCTCTTGCATTTTAAGGTTGTGTATTTTTTGAAACACACTCTAATACACTGAATAGTTTTCTATAAATCACTAAAGTCAGAAGAGACATGACAATTCCTTTTATCATATTAAAAGGTGCAATTGCTAAGGCAATAAAAGATTTCAAATCAACAATCTGCGGATTTGCAACTGTACCCATTTGAATTATTTGGTCTAACGGAAAATGCAGCACCGCCTGATATACGGGCAGCAATATAAAATAATTCAGCAACGACGCCAAAAACATCATAGAAAATGTCCCAGCAACGAGAGCAATAGCAGCTCCCTTGTGACTATGATAGCGTTGATACAAATAACCCGCTGGTAGAACAAATGCCACACCCACTAGAAAATTAGCAATTTCCCCGATTCCCATTGTTTGCGTGTTAACAGCATGTAACAGATTTTTAATAAATTCAATTGTCACACCCGCCATAGGACCGAACACAAATGCCCCAATAATCGCTGGCAATTCGCTGGCATCCAGTTTCAAAAAAATAGGCATCATTGGCAAGGGTACTTCAAAAAACATTAAAATCACCGCAATTGCTGATAACATTCCGATTTTAGTAATATATCGTGTATTGGTAGAAACCATATCCATCTCCTCCTAAAAATATCATCCCATCTTAAAACAAAAAAATTCCCGAAATCTCTTCGGGAATCTAATGACTATAAACGCATGCATATACCAGCTTACTAAGCCCTATTGCATGTACTTAATCATCTTCTTACATCCAGACTATACTGTCGGCTTTGGAATCACACCAAATCTGCCTTGCGGCTCGTGGGCTTGCAAAAAATCTGCTTACCACCGGTCGGGAATTTAACCCTGCCCTGAAGATATTTTAAAATTATTTAGTTTTAAGCACAGAGATAATGATTATCTCCATTGGATGACTTTATTGTAACAAAATGTCTGCCTCTTTGCAACTATATAAAAGGGATTTAATGCCAACGGGGACGTCCCCATTGTTTTCCTTTATAGTTAAGGACTTTATTGTTTTCAAAAATCTCTTTTGTATCATTAAATGTAATGTGCTCATTTTCTATTTCCCCGGAATTATATGCAAAAAGAATTCTGAAATTAGATAAATATTTGTCTAGTTTTTCCGGAGTGGTAATATCGTATGATTTGCGTATTCTCTTATAATGTAATATTAGTTAATTCGTTATATATGACTGTTTTTTTGTTTTTTCCTTCGATATAAATCCGCATCAGCCAGTTGAATCAGTTCCGCCCAATTAGTCAAATTATCATCATTTACTGCAACCCCAACGCTAATCGTCGTATGTATTAATTTTCCCTGCCATAAAACTGATAAATTTTCTACTTTTTCACATAAATACTTTATTGCTCGTACCAAAAGCTCTGCATCATAAACAATTACAATAAATTCATCACCGGCATAGCGAAATGCTTCGGCTCTTAGATTAAATACATCAGCAATAACATGGCTCACTTCTTTCAAATACAGATCCCCAGCCTGATGGCCGTAGGTATCATTGATCATTTTAAATTCATCAACATCAATCATAAGAACGCCCACTACTTTACTTCCATGGAGAGCAAGTTTTACCAAAGTCTCTTCTAGTGCACGACGATTTGGCAATCCGGTAAGCATATCGGTATAAGCCTTGATTTTAATTTGATGATTCATTTTGTCCATAATAATCCAAAATAAACAGAGTGATAGAATCATATATAAAATAAAAATACCAATAATAAAAGCAACCTGGGCACTTCCTATCTGCATTAAATCAAAATAAAAACGATCTGAAATTGTTAGCAAAATGCGAAAAAGTAGCAAAACTATATTTATTTTCAAAATAAAAGACAAACACTTGCTGGGTACGTTATCTGTATATGTTATGTTGCGAGATAACGTGCGGATACTTATACCAGAAAGGATTACTAAAAACAAACTTATATCAATAATCCGCCAAGCAACGGAGGGATAAATATATGTTAGGTAAAATATACTCATCATAAAAACCAGAAAAATAACGGCCAGCTTTCGTCTTAAATATGCCGGTTTATTCACATAACAGGCAATACCTGCTTGAATTGCTAAATAGGAAAGAAGCGCTCCAGCATTTGCCAAAATAATAGAATAAAAATCAGGAATCATGCCTCTAAAAGAGTATAAAAGCAAACTACTACCTAATAAAATTTGGCTCAAACTCCAAAAGGCAATAGCATCCCGCATCACACGAATGTAAAGCCATATGCTAACCATTATCAAAGCATTCATCCAAACGAGGACCGTAGCTCCCATAAATAATGTTCTAATATCAAAATCCATATATCAATTCCTCTATATCCATCAAAAAATTTTATTGTTTAAAATAAATACTAAGTACTCATCTTACATACAAATATGCCATATTTTTATACAGAATGCAATTCCCGAAAAAGTTTACCAGATAATTTTTATTTAAATCCGCCCCTTTCATCCAAATGTATTTACTCTCTCTTGGCATAATAATAAATTAGGCCTCCTATGAATTTTATCATAGAAGGCCTTTTTGGTATTAAGTTACATATTTTTATTTACACGCTCATTTCGCGACAATCAAAACCATTAGATTTTGGCTACGATTCTATCAATCTAACAAGGTCACAAGCCACAGTTTCTACACCAGTAATACTAAAATTTGTATACATTTTATTGATAAAAAAATGTATACACTATTCCAAATTATGTTATATATGAAACTTAGAAACTTCTTTTTGTAGTTCCTGTGATAATTGTGCTAATGCCCTACTCGCTGCAGCAATTTCTTGCATCGATGCTAATTGTTCTTCGGTAGCTGCCGAAACACTTTGTGCATCACTGGATGATGCTTTGCTAATTTGATTAATATCATTTACTGAATTTGTAATTTTTTCACTTTCATTAGCAACTTTATTAATAGATGCAGATATTTCTATTATTTGTTCTGATGCATACGATACCAACCCTACGATTTCAGCAAATGCTTTTCCGGATGAATTTACAGCAGACACACCGGTTTCAACTTTATTCGTCCCATCCTGCATTGCAACAATAGCCTGTTGTGTATTTATTTGAATTCTATCTATCAACTCAGATATTTGTTTCGTTGCATCTTGTGATTGTTCTGCTAATTTACGAACTTCCTCTGCAACAACTGAAAACCCTCTACCATTCTCACCGGCTCTAGCTGCTTCTATAGCAGCATTAAGGGCTAATAAATTCGTTTGTCCCGCAATAGCATCTATGGTATCAATAATTTTTCCGATTTCTGCAGAACTTTCTCCCAGTGAAGTTATAATATTAGCTGAATGCATTACACTGTCTCTAATCGCGGACATTTCAGAAATTGCACTTTCAATTAATTTATTTCCCGTTTGAGCGGATTCTACAGCTCGTTTAGATTTATGCGCTGACTCATTAGCAATTGCAGATATATTTTCTATTTCAGCAGATATTTTTTCTACTACATTTTGAGTATCTGCCACTTTTTTTAACTGTGTTTCCGCTCCATTTGCAACATCCGTTATAGATTCAGTTATATGTGTAGAGGCCTGTGCTGATTGATCCGCACTCGCAGTAAGTTCTTCTGATGATGCGGCGACATTTTCCGCATTTTTTTGTACTTGTCTCAATAAATTTCTCAGACCCTCATTCATCTGATTAAACGCCTTAGATAAACTTCCAATTTCATCATTTGATGTTACTTTTGCACTTTTTGTAAAATCTCCATTTGCCATATATCCAGCAATTTCGACTAATCCAACGATAGGTTTACTAATTTTTGTTGCTAACCAGTACATACAAATTGCCCCCAAAATCAAAGAAATAATAATCATA
>Ga0302210_10000186_pt1 | contig 29339 bp, 23 predicted proteins | sample II_Fen_E3_2_FD_198793 | JGI IMG/M metagenome (GOLD analysis project Ga0302210, IMG submission 198793) | Peat permafrost microbial communities from Stordalen Mire near Abisko, Sweden - II_Fen_E3_2 | ecosystem: Environmental > Terrestrial > Soil > Wetlands > Permafrost | place: Sweden: Abisko... | reverse complement strand
TATAGGGCGAATAAATGAATGTTAAGTGAATGATATATCAGAATAGCTACGGAACCAAAACCAATCCAAAAGCAATGCAAAACCATTCAGTAAAGGAGAGGTGAATGAAATTAAGGAATTAATAACTGATAATGAACAATTAATAATTGGCAGAGCGCTGAAATGTAAGCTTTTAAAGATTAGCAGATAGATCAATAAATATCTGCTTTTCCTTAGAACAAAAATAAATAAATAATTTTAAAGTTTGGGCATTGAAATTATTATTTTATTTGAAAATTTAGAAAAAAAATCCCCGTTACATGTTTGTACCGGGGAGTTTTTTTTGAAGTCTGGAATAAGAGATGATCAGCGATGATCATGTTCATAAGGAAGATGATTACATATCCGGATTTTGTGCAACAAGTTTCCACGATTGCAGCGCATTTTTTTGTTTGCCCTGAAGAATGATATCGCTGTTGGTATCGGAGGAAGAGGCTGTAATATACAGATCTGTTCCTTTTAAACGAATGTTGTAGGTGTTTTTTGCGATTTTAACAAATGTCCAGTGCTGTACAGTTGATATCGACAATGGCTGTTGTTCGAGCTTAGTTCCTTGTTTGGCAGGAGTGTCTTTTCCCTGAAATGTTTTGGAAGTAAACAGGTTTTTAAGTTGATAGGTGCTGTCACCAATGTGTTTAAAATCCCAGGTCATACATTTCCACGCCACATGATTATACGATACAATCCGGTTTCCATTCTGATTTCCTGCATCAAAGGGTCGCAGGTTCTTGCCGGTTGTAGTGTTCTGGATAGCATAGGTACCACTAATGATTTGTGAAGTGGCAACATTAATCATCAGGAGATTCACCAGCATAAATAAGATTAGCTTTTTCATTGATTTTTATTTTTAGTTATTTTTAAATCGATTCTACGGAGTAAAAATACAATTAAATATTTATGAAACTGTTCCATTGTGAAGATAAACCTCACTCTTTATAATTTATTAGTAGATTAAATATCTGCGGAGTTCTACTATTTATTCTTTTAATTCACATAAAACAGGACTTATACTCAAATTTATTAAGATATACTGTTACCAATTCATGTATTACTTCATTTTATTGCGGCAGGGACTTCCACTTTACTTATTTTAAATCAAAAAGTGTAAAATATCTTTCATGCAGTGTAAAATTATTTTACATCTAAATAGTTATGTAATTTGTTATATATCACATTATCAATGTAATAATACCTGTGGCACGGTTTTGGATTAATGGAGGTATATAACGAATGAATTATTTTATGAAGAAATTGGTTTTAATCGTATTGTGTATGGTTACTTTGCTGTTGACGGCTCAGGAAAAAGATTGGAAGGTGGACGAATGTATGCGTTATGCCGTGGAACATAGCACCAGACGTGCTAAACAGGAAGCTCAAAACGAAATATATAAACAGAACCAGATTGAAGCAGTTGGAGGGTTGTTGCCCTCGGTGAATGCAAGTGCCGATGGAACCATGTATTATGGACGTGTATTGGATAAAGATACGTATAAATATGTGAACAATAGCACGCTTTACAATCAGTACGGGATCAGTTCTTCTGTATTGCTGTTCGACGGGTTGGCTCAGTTTACGAGGGTAAAAGTGGAAAAACTAAACAGGTTGAAAGGACTTCAACAGTTGCAGGATACCAAAGATATGCTGGCATACGAAACCATGGAAATATTTTTCAATGTGCAGTATTACCAGGGTACTGTAAAGCTTGCCATGCAACAGCTAGAAGAGAGTACAGCCAACCTCCGACAGGTAAAACGAATGGAGGAACTTGGAATGAAGTCGGCTCCCGATGTCGCGGAACTGCAGGCAAAAGAAGCAGAAGACCGTTACCTGCTAACCAAACAAAAAAATCTGTTGATACAGGAACTGATTCGATTAAAAGCAAAAATGAATTTTCCACCGGCTGATAATTTCAAAACAGCAGGGTATGATACCATATTGCCTGTTGACAGTGTACGCGACAATGCATTCGAAATATTTCAAAAAGCCCTCACATATTCGCCGAAAGTATTGGCTGTGAACAAATCGGTTGAATCAACCAAAAATGCTGTCACCATGGCTAAAGGTAATTTTTATCCAAAGATTTGGCTGAATGGCGGTGTAAACAGTTATTTCTCACGAACAATGGATGGGAAAGTATATACACCGTTTAACGAACAAATAAGTACAAATGAAAACTATTATGTCGGACTGTCACTCAGTGTTCCTGTCTTTAATGGATTTTCACGAACAGCGGAACTGAAACGCAGCAGACAACGGTTTATTATTGCACAGAATGAACGTGAAGAAACCCTGCGCGAGGTGTATAGTGATATTGAAAAGACAGTGGCTGACGTAAAAGGTTTGGGCTATGAATACGTTCATGCCGGAAAACGTACCGAATCGATGAAGATAGCCCATCAGGTAAACCAACGAAAATACACCGAAGGTTTAATCAGCGCACTGGAGCTCACTACAAGTTCCAACAGGTTGCTAAATGCTCATATAGAAGAACTTTATACCAATCTGAAATATCAGTTAAAGCTAAAACTGATGAATTATTACAAGGGCAATTCAATGTACAATTGAAAAATTTACAAATTACAATTTAAAAAAAATATGGATATTATTCTTGAAAAGAAAAAAGGACTGAGGAAAAAACACATTCCTTACATAACAGGGGCAAGCATATTGCTTATACTGATTGTTTGGATGGTTTTTGGCAATCACAAATCCAGGTTGTCAGTAGAAAAAGATAAGTTAATGATTGAAACCGTCAGCAAAGGGGAATTCAACGACTATATCCGTATTAACGGACAGGTAGAGCCGATAAACACCATTCAACTAAGTGCTATTGAAGGGGGGATGGTAGAACAAAAGGTGGTGGAAGAAGGCAACATGGTTCGACGGGGTGATGTGATTGTCCGTTTAAAAAATCCAATGCTCAACCTGACAATCCTGGATAGTGAAGCACAGTTGGCCGAAAAACAAAACTTCCTGCGTAACACACAGGTGCAAATGGAGCAGGAAAAATTGAGCCTTAAAAAAGAAAAGCTTCAGTTGGATCTGGATGTGGAGCGCAAGAGACGTAAGTTTAAACAATACACTCAGTTAAATACAGAAAAACTCACCTCGCAGGAAGAATATCTGCAAGCCAGAGAAGACTTTGAATTTACGGTGAATAGCCGGAAACTGGTTATCGAACGTCAAAAGCAGGATTCCATTTTTCGGGGTATTCAAATAAAACAAATGGAAGAAAGCCTTCACAATATGCGTGAAAATATGATGCTGGTCCGCCAACGTATCGATAATCTGAATGTAAAAGCTCTTGTTGACGGTCAACTGGGTTCACTGGATGTAGAAATAGGTCAATCGGTATCGGCAGGCGTTCGTATGGGTCAAATCAGTGTATTGTCCGACTATAAAATAGAAGCATTGATTGATGAACATTATATTGACAAAGTCAGAGCCGGACTGGATGCTACCTTTGAACGTCAGGATAAGAATTTTAAGCTGCGGGTACGAAAAGTCTACCCCGAAGTGCACGACAAGCAGTTTAAATCCGACTTCGTCTTTGCAGGTAGTCGACCGGAAAATATACGGGCAGGACAAACCTATTATATCAACCTTCAACTAGGACAACCCGGCGTAGCAGTTATGGTTCCACGCGGATCATTCTATCAAACCACAGGAGGACAATGGATTTTTGTAGTCTCAAAAGATGGACGAAAAGCCACCCGTCGCACGATCACCATAGGCAGGCAAAACCCTCAATACTACGAAGTATTAACAGGATTGCAACCAGGTGATAAAGTAATTACTTCAGGGTATGAAACCTTTGGGGATAATCAGGAGTTGGTTTTACAATAGACATTTATACGTGAACAGTTAAAGTAATTAATAGATTATGAAAGCAATATTTCGAAACTTTTTCTATGTATTAAAACGATTCAAGACATCCAGTATTTTGAACATTATAGGATTGTCGGCGGCATTTGCCGTGTTTACGGTAACGTTGATTCAGGTGAATTACGACCTGTCTTACGATCGTAATTTCAAAAATGCAGATGATACTTATTTCTTTAGCATGTCCTATTTAAATGGAGACGGAGGAACAACGATGCCTACCACGATGGGCAGAGATATTATAACTAAATTTCCGGAGGTAAAAAGCTATTGTTTAGTCAATCCGATCAGCAAATCGGAATTATTGGTAGACGTACTCAATAGCAAAGGAATCAGGCAAAAATTCATAACAAGTATAACTCCTGTCACAGCAGGGTTCCTGGATGTATTTACACCCGAAATAGTGAGTGGAAGTACAAAAAATCTGTTTGACGGACAAGGAAAGGCAATGATCACCGAAAGTACGGCAAAGAAATTATTCGGGATTGAAAATCCAATCGGAAAAACGATATACTTTCATTTCTCAAAACATTTATACAACAATCAAAAAACCAATTCTGTGACCGTGCAGGCAGTTTGTAAGGATTTCCCCGAAAACTGTTCCATAGTAAACGGCATTTATACTTTACTCCCCGACGATGAACCATCAAACTATAACTACAACGGATATTTTATAGTGAACAAAAACAGTTACAATAAACTTCTGCTAGAACTGAACAGTGAGAAATTTTTCGGCAAAGAAAACTGGAAAGAAATGAATAAGTCGGAAGATAAAGTAATTGTTGAGTTGACTCCGTTAAATAAAGCACATTTTGATTTTGAAAAAGGAAGACTGACCACTACACTCTCGTTGTTAGCAATAGGAATTCTTACACTGATAATAGCTTATGTAAATTTTCTTAATTTTTCCATTTCGATATCTCCGGCTCGTGTAAAAGGACTGAATATTCAAAAAATTATAGGTGCCAGTCCATTTAAACTGAAGCTTATACTTTCTTCTGAAGCTGCTCTGTTTTCATTACTGGCTTTTTTACTTGCATTATTGTACGTTGTACTTCTAAAAGATACTTTTATAAGTGATTATTTTTCAGCCGACATGTCTTTATCCGCCAACAAAATCCTCCTGGGAGTGATTGGTATGGTTGCTCTGTTATTTGGAATGCTGTTTGGCAGTTATCCGGCCCGGTATATTGTTTCTTTCCAACCTGCAGTTGCTTTAAGAGGATCGTTTGCAATGTCTGCAAAAAGTGTCCGGCTACGCAACATTCTGATTACTTTGCAATTTGTGGCAGCTATTACGCTCATCATTGTAGCTATGTTCATTCATCTTCAAAATTCTTTTATGAATCACCGATCGTGGGGAATTCAAAAAGAGAATATTGTTTATTTACCCTATGGTCAGTTGAAGATCAATATGCACACCTTTGGGGAAGAGCTAAAAAAAGATCCCCGAATTCTTGATTATACAGCCTCGCAGTTTTTACCCGGACATGTTGGAATGAGTTGGGGACGTAAGTTTGAAGGGAAGCAGGTAAATGCCTGGATATGGCCCGTACAAGTCAACTTCCCTGAGTTTTTTGGTGTAAAGATAGCCGAAGGGCGTGACTTTCAGGATGCAGATAGCACCGGGAACAAACACGCGATAATTTTTAATGAGTGTTTCCTGAAAATACATCAATTAAAAAATATACAAGGAAAAGATTTTCCTGGCTTCGATATGAGCTTAACTGTTACAGGTATTGCAAAAAATATAAATTATACTTCATTGCGGGATAGTATTCGTCCAATGGGTTTTGCCATTCTGGGCAATCAATTCATGAACTGGTTCTTTGTCAAGCTATCGGGGAAGGATGTACCGGGCGCCATAGAAAATATTAAGAGAACCTGGGAAAAGAATTCGGATGAAGATTTTAATGTAAAGTTCCTGGATGCATCTATGGATAAACTTTATAAAAACGAAAATAATCTGGCAAAGCTGATTTCTGTGTTCGGGCTGATTACCATTCTCATTGCCATTATGGGTGTATACGGACTCATTGTTTTCAATGCCCGTTATAAATCAAAGGAAATTGCCCTACGAAAAGTTAACGGTGCATCTGTAAAAGAAATTATGTTGATGCTTAACCGGAGTGTGCTCATTCAACTGGCAATTGCTTTTGTAGTGGCAGTTCCGCTGTCTTATTACATTGTGCACCGTTGGCTGGAACAGTTTGCCTATAAAACGACTGTCTATTGGTGGATATTCCTGCTTGCCGGATTGCTGGTATTTGCAATAACATTAATAACAGTCAGTTTGCAATCTTACAAAGCTGCCACTGCCAATCCGGTAGATGTGATAAAGAATGAATAAGAGGTAAGAGGTAAGAGGTAAGAGGTAAGAGGTAAGAGGTAAGAGGTAAGAACCATGAATCAAGACGAAATTTTAAACAAATAAATTATAAAATATATACATAATGCTAAAAACTAATGATTTAAGAAAAACGTTCCGTACAGAAGAAATAGAAACAGTGGCATTAGATGGAGTTTCATTGCATGTCGCTGAGGGAGAATTTATCGCTATTATGGGACCTTCGGGATGTGGAAAATCAACGTTACTGAATATCCTCGGGCTGTTGGATAACCCTACATCAGGAGAGTATCTTCTTGCCGGGACAGAAGTGGGACATTTGAAGGAAAAGCAACGTACCGATATGCGGAAAGGCAATATCGGATTTGTATTTCAAAGTTTCAACCTTATTGAAGAAATGAATGTGTACGAAAATGTTGAATTACCCTTGGTTTATATGAAAGTAAAACCGGCCGAACGAAAAAGACGGGTGGAAGAAACATTACGTCGTATGAATATCAGTCATCGGGCCAAACATTTTCCCAATCAACTTTCGGGGGGCCAACAACAACGTGTAGCCATAGCACGAGCTGTGATTGCGAACCCGAAATTGATTCTGGCCGATGAACCAACAGGAAACCTGGATTCGAAGAATGGTAAAGATGTGATGGATTTGCTCCTGGAACTGAATCGTGAAGGAACCACCATAGTCATGGTAACGCACTCACAGCATGATGCTACCTTTGCACACCGGATCATTAACCTGTTCGATGGACAAATCATTGACTCTATTCAGTAGACTGTGATCATTTATAAATAAACAGTTGAAAATAACCGCAGAGAAGACATAAAACTGTGAAGGAATTAATTTGTAACATTCGGTTTTGCGTCCGGAATTGATCTTCTTTAATTAGTATTTTATTTTCAGTTTTTATTCTCTCTGTGGTTTAATTTGTATATATTACCGATACAACTCTGAATGAAGCAGTTGATCGCAAACATTTAATGATCTGTTTAGTGATTTTTCAAAGTTATGATATTCCTCGCCCTGGTAATTATTAATTTTTCATTATTAATTACTTAAGGGTTCACAAATCTATCAATATAAATAATTTAAACTCCCCTTCAGGGGTTGGGGGTACTCTTATCATTATGACCAATATCTTATTCGTTTTTCGTCGTTTTCTTAAAAGCAAATCCCTACGGGCAGTTAATCTGTTGGGATTATCCATCATTTTTGCCTGTCTGATATTGTCGTATATTCATGTGAAAAAAGAGTTAAGTTACGACCGCTTTAATGGAAATGCAGGCAGAATTGCCCGCTTGTCTTTGCAGTATAATGATGAGCCGGTAGATGGAAGGATTTATGGTTTTACGGGTTCTGGTTTATTGTCCGGGATTCCGGGCGTTGAGCAAATTGTTGCACTGTCAAAAGTCAATACGGCTGTAATGACTTATAAAGGAAAACCTCAAATACTGCAGAATATCTATTGTGCCAGTTCTAATTTCTTTCAGGTATTCAGCTATCCGTTACTTATTGGGCAAAAAGAAAAAGTCCTGCGAACACCTCAAGATGTGGTGGTGAGTGAAAGTTTTGCCAAAAGGATATTTGGGAATGAATCGCCTATTGGTAAAGAAATTCAACTTGACGGTAGGAGATTAGGCCCAATGCATGGCTTTGTGACGGGAGTATTTAAAGACTTCCCCGAGAACTCACATTTTCATACGGAAATTATAGTTCAACGTCCTGACAACGCAGGAGATGATTGGCCTTATGTTTACATTCTACGGAATAAAGATACCGGTTTATCCGGTCTTGCCCGGAAAATATCAAATTTTTATAACAAAGAGACAACGCCTAAAGATGGTAAAACGACCGCACATTTAATACCATTGACCGACATACATTTGCATAGTCGGGTAATGCGTGAATTAGAACCCAATGGTAATATTTATTTTGTTTATCTTATTATCGGTTCGAATATTCTTTTGCTGGTCATTGTATTGTTTAACCTTTGGCTGAATGCAGGTCTTATCTTTTCCGACAACAAAAAGTATTATAAGTTGTTGAGGCTGAATGGAGCTTCTTCTTTAACTGTTCTTCGGGATGAAACCTTATTGGCATTGTTGCTTGGCATAGTATCCGTTTTATCGGGTACTCTGATGGCCGCTTACGGTGCATCAGTATTGCATTATTCACTGTCTGCCCTGAGTCTTGGTGAAGTTGTGGTTTTAAGTATGGGTTTTTTGGTCCTTATTGTCATTATCTCGCTGTTACCTGTACTGTTTAGCCTTTCATCCACCCTGTTTCTGAATACTGGAAATGAAATAAAACCACTTCGTTTTTCATTTTCGAATGTCAAATATATGTTGGTGGGTCAATATTCCATAGTTATGTTTGTCATTATTCTGGCAGCCGGTATCAGTAAGCAAGTGTCATATATCAAAAATACACAGGTAGGAGGGAATGATTCCACCATTCTGGTGATGAATGAACAACCCGATCAGGTAAAAATGCGCTACAAGCTATTGAAAACCGAACTGGAGAAACACCCTGAAATAACAGGTGTTACAGCTGCCATGCAATTACCCGGCTCAGCTATCCGGGATATGCTGAGTGTAAAAACTGAAGGGAATAGTAAGGAAATGCAAATTCCGTTGTTGGCTGTTGGTGAAGATTTTCTTCCGTTTTTTAATATAAAACCAATTGCCGGACGAACCTTTTTGCCAGATAATATGACATCCGGCGAACAACTACAATTGTTTATGAAAATGATTAAGGAAAAAGAGAAATACAATAGCAATGTATCGGAAGAATATGTTTTGAATGCCAAAGCCGTAACTTTCTTAGGACTTGGCTCGCCTGAGAAAGCCATTAACAAAACATTAACAATCAATCATAGTGCGCTGGGCTATATCCGGCAGGGTACCATCTGCGGAGTAGTGAATAATTTTACTTACACTACCCTCTATGAAGACACCATACCAATGATTATTATTCAACGCCCGTTATATTACTTCCTGAATTGTTTTATGGTACGGCTTGACTCCAAAAATACCGAACGGTCACTGGCTGTCTTCAACAAAGTATGGACCAAAGTCAATCCCGATTATCCGGCAAGTTATTCATTCTTGCAGGATGAATATGCCAAAGTATATCGCAATGAATGGAATGCCGAAATGCTGGTGCGCATATTTTCTATGCTGTGTCTGATTATTGCAAATCTTGGACTTGTGATTTTTATGGCATTTATCATTAAAAGCCGTAAAAAAGAAATAGGAATACGCAAAGTAAACGGAGCGAGGTCAATGGAAATCGTTCGGATGCTCAACCTGAGTTTTATTCGTTGGATTGCAGTGGCATTCATCATTGCCATTCCGCTTGTTTACTTTGTCATGCAGCGTTGGTTACAGGATTTTGCCCATAAAATCACGCTGGACTGGTGGATATTTGCTTTGTCAGGACTCTTTGTGTTGCTGTTATCACTACTGTCCGTTTCGTGGATGACATGGCGTGCTGCGACAGCCAATCCGGTGGAATCGTTGAAGGGAGAATAAAATAAGAACCCCCGGCCCCTGAAGGGGGGTAAGAAATATTCGTACTAGCTAATAATTTAAATTAGTAACTTTAATATCATTTATAAATTTGGAAACTTTAATTTGAGGGACTGATCACCGTAAACACTGTCCACCCTTCAGATGAAGTAGAGTGAGTCAGTTTCCCTCCATGCAGACGCATGATATAACGTGAAACGCTCAGACCAATGCCGGTGCCGGTTTCTTTGGTAGTAAAAAAGGGAATGAAGATATTGGGAAGTACATCCTGAGGGATGGGCTTCCCTGTATTGCAGATATCAATGGCCACCTGTCCTGAAGTTTGTTTCTGCGTACGAATGATGATCTGTCCGGTTTCAGTGGAAACAATGGCCTCAATGGCATTTTTCATTAGATTTACCAATACTTGCATCATTAACTTTTCATCAGCAAATAATTCAATATCTTCTTCAACGAAAATGATTTGTAATTTAATGTTTTTATCTTTAAGGACTTTCCGTTCCAGATGGAGTACTTTCTCAAGCAGTGGTTTTAATGCAAATGGTTGAACGACAGGTTTCGGAATTCCTGTAAATTTGCGGTACGAATCAACGAAGGAAAGCAATCCTTTAGCTGTGGAATGAATGGTTTCGAAAGCTTCAATGGTATTTCTTTTCAGGTTTTCTTCCGAATCGGCTGGTACTGGAACTTTATGCAGTGAAAGTAAGGTTTCACTCAACGAAGTTATCGGGGCTATGGAGTTCATGATTTCATGCGTCATAACCCGGATAAGCCGAATCCACGATTCCATTTCTTTGGTTTCCAATTCATTTCCTATATTATTGAGGGTAATAACTTTCATTCGTCCGTTCTTCAGTTTTATTTCCGAAAGACGTAAACTAACCTGCATTTCTTCACGCTCATTGGTAACCACTATTTGCTGTTGATCGCCGGTTTTCATAGTTCTAAAGAGTTCCGGGAAATTTTCATTCACACCACCCAACTGATTTATGTGAGTGAAAACAGGTAATCCCAGTAAATGCAAAGCCGATCGATTTACTGTTTGTACCCGGCCAAAATCGTCCATAATAATAATTCCTGTAGAGACACTTTCGATAATCAGACTGAGGAACTTCTCATTCTCTATCACTTCTTTTCTTGCATTTACTAAAATCTCTTTGATACGATTCAGCATCGAGTTCAGTTCTTTTTCACGGCGGTATAAATTGTTTTCAGAAAAATGAAACGAATAGTCACCGTTATCCAGGGCATTAAGTAAAAACAAAATATTGCTGTTGAATTTTTTATAATGGAGATGCAAAGAACGGAGACTCATCACTACTGTAATTCCGGAAATGAACGCCAATGCATATTGCTTTAACAAGACACTACAGGTTAACGCTGCCACTGAAACAATCAGTAAACCGACGAATAAAATAAGTTTGTATTGAATGGATTTGAACATAATATTACAGACCGTATTTTTTAATTTTACTATAAAGCGTCGGTCTTGTAATGCCTAGTTCGGTTGCTACAGACGATAGATTACCGTTATTCTTTAGTATCGAATTTCCAATTAATAACCGTTCAGCATCTTCCAGGCTCATATTCTCGATTTTAGAAGTTGAAGAATTTTGTTCTTTCATATGAAACTCGGTTGGTAACAATTGATCACCATCACAAAGTATCACAGCTTTTTCAATAGCATGCTGCAATTCACGCACGTTACCGGGCCAGGAGTAATCCTCAAGTTTTAAAATGGTTTGCCTTGTAAATGTCAGACTCTTTTTATTGTATTTTGAAGCGTATTTATGTAAATAGAAATTTGCCAGTTGAGCAATATCCATCTTCCGATCACGTAAAGGAGGAACTTCAATGTGAATGGTATTGACGCGATATAGTAAATCTTCTCTGAATTCACCGTTTTGAACTGATTGTTCAAGATTTCTATTTGTAGCACACACCAAACGAATGTTCACCGGAATCGATTTATTGTCACCAACACGTATCACTTGTCTCGACTGGATAACACTTAACAATTTAGCCTGTAAAGGATAACTTAAGTTCCCTATTTCGTCCAGAAAAAGCGTTCCACCATCTGCTGTTTCAAATTTACCGGCCCTATCAGCTCTTGCATCAGTAAAAGCACCTTTCACATGACCAAAAAGCTCACTTTCGAACAAAGTTTCACTTACAGCTCCCATGTCTACTGTTACCAACACTTCATCTTTGCGTGCGGATTGTCGATGGATTTCACGTGCTATAACTTCTTTACCTGTACCGTTTTCACCGGTTATTAATATATTCGCATCTGTTTTAGCGACTTTGTTAACTAACCTTCGCAGTTCATGCATGCTTGCTGATTGTCCCCAACATATTGATTCTTCAGGGTTCAATTCTCTATTCAAAACACCTTGTTTTTCAGGCAATCTTTTTACTTCTTTATGTGATTGACAAAGTGTGTAGGCAGCTTGTAATGTTGCTATTAATCTGGCATTATCCCACGGTTTTACTACAAAATCGCTGGCCCCTTCTTTCAATGCCTTTACTGCCAGATCAATGTCGGCATAAGCTGTAAATAATACCACAGGCAGCTCACTATTGAACTTTTTAATTTCCGACAACCAAAACAATCCTTCATTGCCCGAATTAATTCCTGCCGAGAAATTCATATCAAGCAATACGATATCCGGTGTAAGTTCCCTCAGTTTAGATGTCAGTTGGTTTGGTGACGATAAGAGCGTAACCTGTTGAAAGTAATTTTCCAATAAGATACGTAATGCACTCAGCACATTTTTATTGTCATCAACAACCAGAATAGATCCTGTCTTCATGAATGTTTAAAATTTATTAAGGTACAAAAATACATGCTTATTGGCAGACTATGAAGCCTTTTTGTGTATAAAATTAAAATAAACCGGAATTAATAAATTTGGTGTGTAATAATCCGGTAAAATGAATTATTATCTAAAGTTTTAAAGCGTTTTAAGCTGATTATTAAAGGGGGTAAGCTTCTGCCTGTCCAACTGTGCCTATACACGGTTGGGTTTTCATATGATCTCGTAGGAGAGTAATTTTGACCATTCTATCTTGTTCTACATGGTTATTCAAACATACCAGATGATATATTGCCTCATGCAGCCCGGATATCTTTCAATATTTTGGAAATAACTGTCCAAATCAAAATAAAATATCACACACAATTGTTTTTTCAGAAACACAGAAATGCGGGCACTAACTTCTAACTTAATTCCAGGATTAATACCGTCTTGGCAGGTACTGATACTGGAGTGGAGAGTGAATATTTATCACCTGTAATAATATCTTCACCCATTATTTTCCAATTAAGCATTTCAGCAAATCGTTCCAGGTCTAATTGTTTTAAATTCTCATTATTATTTGCAATGATCATGAGCGTTTTTTCATCATTATAACGGAAATATACGTATATTCCGTTTTCAGGGATGAATTGTTTCATATGTCCGTTATGAAGTACAGGATGGTGCTTCCGGTAATTCAGCAAGGTCTTCAGATAATTAAAGACCTCATTTTCTTCACTATTACGTCCTTCCTCAGTGAAAGCATTCCTTTTATCAGATGTCCAGCCACCCGGAAAATCAAATCTGTAGCCTTCATAACTATTTTTGAAATTTCCTTCGAGCATGATTTCGGTACCATAATATATCTGAGGATATCCACGAACAGTAAGTAACATAGCCAGTGCCATCTTGTATTTTTTAATATCGTGTTTCACCACTGAAGAATAGCGACTGATGTCATGATTATCCAGGAAGTTCATAATCAGATTTGTATTGGCATATACAAAATCCTGTGCAAAGTGCTCATAGAAACGGATCATTCCGGTATCCCAACCTTCTGTTTCGTTGAAGGAATGTTCGAACACATTTTTCAATACAAAATCCATAACACTTGTCATGCGGGAATCAAATCCATCTTTGTTGTTGTTCCCCGATTGGTAATAGGCTATTTCAGCCGGTGTTTTTAACCAGCATTCACCTACAACATTCATATTCGGATATTCATCCAGAATGGATTGAATGAAGTCGGCAGCAGTTTGAAGTTCGTTATATGGAAAAGTATCTACCCGCATTCCATCGATATTGGCATATTCTATCCAAAATACATACACCTGACGAAGATAATCGAAAAGAAAGCGGTTTTGAAGATTTAGGTCGGGCATGTCATCTGCAAACCAACTTTTCACTATGCGTGCCCGATCGGAATCGGCAGCATGCGGGTCGGTGCATGCAGCGAGGTTAAGTGGAGTCTTTTTATCGCAGCTATTAAACCATGTTTTATCAGGAACATTATTCTCTTTAATCCATCTGTGGGATAATCCGCAATGATTCGGTACTACGTCAATAATTAACTTTATTTTATGAGCATGACAAGTATCCGATAGCCGCACATAATCCTCATTTTCACCCAGGCGGGGATCAACTTTATAATAGTCGGAGCAAGCATACTGGTGATAGGAATATTGTGCATTATTACTTTCAAAAAGGGGTGTGGTCCACAAAGCGGTTATACCTAAATCGGCTAAATAGGGAATCCTGGAGATCATTCCTTCAATGTCACCACCGTGGCGGGCTCCCGGATCTTTTCGGTTGACACCTTGTTGATACCCATTGATAAAATCGGTTTTGGGATTTCCATTGACAAAACGGTCGGGCATGATTAAATAGATGGCATCTGCTTCCGAACAACCGGTTCGCTTCGTAGAGCCTTCCCGTCGCTTTTTAAGTTCATATTTAAATGTTTGCTTTTTTTTTCCTTTTATCAGTTTAAGACTAAATTTCCCTGGTTTTACTCCTTTCAGAATGTCCAGATACAAAAAAACACAATTTTTATTTTCGGATAATTCTTTCCGGCAAATAGTTACGCCCGGATAATCTATTAGAAAATCAGTCAGCCTTAAATCATCTCCATATATTATTAGTTGAACTTCCGATTGATTCATTTCTGTCCACCAATAAGGGGGTTCAACGCTATTCACCCATTGTCGGGAGTTAATAAATGGCAATTTCATGAACGTCGACCTAAACTTACGAATCCAGATGTTTATTGTAAGGGCTTTCATATTCATTCTGTTTTTAATTGTTGTAAATACTTCAGACTTTTAAAGAAAATAAAAAGGATTGTTTGCACCATTTTTCGATTCCTGTGGATAAGAATTACTCTAAACTTAATTTTTTGTGTATCCGGATTTCATGAAGATATAAGTTTAACCGGGATAAGCTTTCAGTCATATTTTCTTTTTCAATTTCTGTTTTATGATCAAAATCCTCATAAAAATCAATTACTTTATAAAAGTAATAATACTTTTTATTGATATAAATCTCATTACAGAATTCCCAATAGTCCATAAAATCATTCTCACTCTCTTTTTTAATGAAAATACCGGCAGAATCCTGTATCTCATCCCAAATGCCAAACTCACCTCCCATAGAAATTCGAACATCATTGATCTTATCTATCAATTCCTTGTCGGTTGATCTTTTTAGTTTAAGAAAAGGTAGTTTTGTTCTGATATAGTAGGCTCGGGAAAAATATAAGGCAGTTACATATAACAATGACATTGAATAATGTCCCAATTGATTCGTCCATTTAATAAAATCAAACTCATCTTTCCATAATTCGTAATATTTAGAAGAGCTTGATCCATTGAAATTATCTGAAAGTTGTTTCAACGTATCTTTTAATAGAGTGTCTTTTTTCTTGTCCCTGTCAATTAAATTTAGAAGTTTATTTCTGAGGTCATCAGTGATAATTATTAAAGGGTCTAAAGTTTCCAGAATAACTTTTTTATTTGTCTCACTTTCATCATTATAATTTTTTATTTTGAATGAAATGAGCGTGGTTAAAATAGCAGTAACACTTGAAATTATGGCAACCATAATGGCAATACTTGATTTTTCCATTTTAGTGTGTTTATTATTTCGTTTGTTTATAATTAAAAAAGGTCAACTGAATTTATTTTTTTATAACAAACATTTATCATTTTTGTTTAACTGTTTTAAGGTTTTAACTACACATTTTCAGCAAGTTAGTTTTTTTTACTTTCAGCTATTATTGATTCGTGATATTAATGGCTAATATTAGGAATAAAGGGTTCATTCCAACTTAACCGGAAAATATATAATAACATAAACAGGCATAGGTGTGTAAACATATTGAATCCGGACAATTAATTCGTTTAGTATATGGGAATAATTATTTATGATTTGTTTTTTTGTAACAGGATAGAATTCACTTAAAGGTTTTTAGTATATTTGAAGTCGCAAAGAAAAAATTTTGGACCAATTAAACTTTCCATTTCAAATTTAAAACACAGAACATAGAACGTGGTAAAAAAATGCAATCTTTATTGACAGCAGAAATCAAGTAAAATTACGACAACGATAAAATAAAAAATATAACACAAAAATAGTTACTACATGAATTCAACCTATAAAGAAAACATCCCGGATACAGAAGGCTCCTTATACTATTTAGTCCGTGAAGCAAAAGCCGGAACTCTGAATCCGCCATTGCTGTTTTTGATGCATGGAGTAGGAAGTAATGAACAGGATATGTTCGCATTTGCAGAACATTTACCTGATAACTTTCTGATTATTTCAGTCAGAGGGCCTTATACCATAGGGCCAAACAGCTATGTCTGGTTTCATGTGGATTTTTCGACAGGAGCACCCGTGTTTAAGGAGGAAGAGGCCGAATGCAGCAGGAACATCATTATTAAGTTTCTGGAAACTCTGAAAACACAACATTCATTTAATGAAAAGCAAATCTATTTGGTTGGTTTTAGTCAGGGAGGTATTATGTCTTATAGTGTGGGACTAACCAGACCCGATTTGATAAAGGGCATTGTCGTGATGAGCGGAAGGTTGTTGAAAGAAGTAAGGCCATTCATCGCTTCAGTTGAGAAAGTTGCCTCCCTGGAAGTATTTATATCACACGGAATCTCCGATAATGTGCTGAACATAGAATATGCGCGTGAGGCTCATGCTTACCTGAAAACACTCGGCCTGGTTCCCGATTACAAAGAATATGAAGGAGGGCATTCCATAACCAATGAAATGTTTCATGACCTGATCAGTTGGTTAAAGAGCAAATGATTAGTGATGAATGATTAGTGGGTTTGAAATTGATTACATTCACACAATCAATAATTGAATGAATGTTCGTAATTAAAAGCTTACAATTATTTGTTTTTCCTAAAAATAATGATTTATAAAAAAAACTCCCCGGTACACATTTGTAGCGGGGAGATGTTTTTTTATTCTGTGTTTATTTTTTTATTTCAAAACTTGTTTTTAAAAGATCTATTGTTGGTCTCTTCCATAAAATATATCAGGTTCACCCATTACACCTGACTTCTGCATTAATTTCATTCTAGCCGGGTCAATCATGGCAGCTTTTGCTTGTTCCAGATCGGTGATTTTGAAAACCAGGTATACCAGTTGAGGATCGTCAATTCCCTGAGCCAATACGCCATCCTGTAACCCATCTTTAGCCCTCACTGCTACACCTTCTCCATCAAAGACTTTTATCCAGGAATCAAAGTCTTTGATCTTAAGGGTTACTTCTACATAATCTCCGGGCATATGCATGACTTTGCTCATGCGCAGTACCTTAATAAACAGGATAATGGGTGCTGACGTAACTCCACCTTTTTCCATTACATCTTTTAAAACAGGGTTGGAGACAAATGCTTTTGCTTTTTGTACATCTTCAATCATAAAAGGAATTTCTACTTCATTTTGGTTTTCGATGCCACGGGCCAGTCCAACTAAATGCAGCCCGGCAGCATTTCTGTTAGTACTGTCGGCATCAAAAAATGGTTTCCATACATCGTAATCGGCCACAGTGTGCCTGATTACTAATGCGTTAAAGGGTAAAGACATCATGTCATCAGGTGGTGCATTTTCTTTTATTACAGGTTGTTCATTTGATTCAGTATTCATTTTGGTTGCATTGCCTGTATTTTTGGTATTCCCGGCAAATAGTACCATGGCTAAGCTCAACGCCAGAGCCAATTGAGTTGTTATTATTCTTTTTGTCATTTTGGTTGAAATTTAGTTATCCTTGCCTACTCTTTTCGGTTTTCAGCTTCCCCGTATTTAAACTGTCCATGTAAAGTCGGTTTTAAGTCTGAATTTTATAGTAGCGTCAGAGCATTCTATGTGTACCTTTTGAATACCTGATTCCCGTATTTTTTTGAAATAAGAATAATATATAAGCATAACTGTTTTAATTAGTTGGTCTAACAGTTTTAATAATAATAAAGTTCTGATATAAAGGTTTTTTTTCAATTGACGTTGATTGAAAATGAAGAATATTTTTTTCTAATTTCATTGAAGTTTATATGATCCTGTAAATAGAAATCTGAATATAATAATGCCTGTAAATTATTACCTTTTATTTCAATGTTATTTAGTTAAGAATACTGATTGAATTTATTTTTTGTAAAACTCTGTTTCTTAGTGGCTACTGTTTGTATAGCTTTGACCAAAGCATCCTAAACGATCAGGAAGGCAACATAGGAGCGTTTGTAAACTAAAAACTCCCCGATACTAAAGTATCGGGGAGTTTCTATATCTTAAAACCCCCTTTAGGGGCAGGAGGTTATCTTTTTATGATGAATTCTATCATTTCCAAATGAGCAGGAACTGATGAAGAAACTGCAAATTGAGCAGTACCGTGTTTCTATCGAATGATTTTTTTTGTTATTACTCCTAGTGCTGTTTTGATTTTGATTAAGTATACACCGTTTTGAAATTTACTTATATCAATTTGATTATTATTCGTGTTATAATAAACCAACCTGCCACTTAATTCATAGATTGATATTTTGGCATCATCGGTTAATCCTTTTATATACAAAATACTATTTGAAAGATCCGGGTAGATTGAAATATTTGCATTTGATATTTCTGAGATCTTAGTAGTTGAATTTTTAATGCTCATGTAGAATACATTTCCACCCCAAAAACCATTATTGTTTTTTATCCAAACTGTTATGTTTTCATCGAGTGTAACTGTTGCCTGACTATTTGTTAGAGCTGTATTATTAATGCCAGTATTTAATAAAACAGGGTTGCTGAAGTTTTCAGAAAGACTGGTGCGAATATATTTATAAATTTTCGAAATGTTTGTAGTTGTGTCTTTCAAAGTAACAAAATACTTTAAACCATCTTTTGATAACTGACCTACTTTTGCAATTAAACCTAACGGCGTTTTTAATGTATCAGTTAATGCATAGGATGATGAAGAGGTACTTAAAAACCTGAAAATATATGACTGTTTTGAGTCTATGTTTCTTGAAAAATATAATTCGTGTTTATCAGGAGTAAAAGAAATGCCCATGATATTGCCTTTATAATTTGTAAGATCGATGGTGGTTAGATTAATAAAAGGATCAGTAATCGAAGTTCTTGTCGAGTGAAAAATTGTATCACTTCTTCTGAAAAACAATTCGAATTCATCATTCGTTAACCAACACCCCATTGAGCCGGATTTGAAATTTTGACCTACTAATTGTCGGTTCGAAAAACTTGAATTTATGGAGCTACGAGACATAGAATACAAATTCATATTCTCTACAACATCTAAGCTTTTAGTGAAATATAATCGGAGTCCATCAGTAGAAATGTAAGGATATCCGCCACCCAGAGAATCAGTATTAATCTCATCTAATGGGCGAATACTTTCGTTACTTAATATACTTTCAGATGCATTGAATTTCACAGGATATTTTTTTTCAGTAACAAAACCAGGAGTATTGATATTTCCATTCGATTCAAAAGATACGATTTTACTTTTTGTATTAAGTTGTGCTTTTACTGTTATACAACAAATTATAAAGAAGAGAAAAATTATGGAGATTTTTTTCATGTGTTTTTGTTTTTAGTTTTTCAGACCAATAATATAACAACGTAGAAGTGATTAGATAGAATTTTAATTTTATAATTGTTGGATCAATAAATACAACATTCGAATAAAAACCTTTACAAAGATAAATATATTTTAGTAAATAAACTGTGTATAAAATAAAAATATAGTTCATTTTATATCTTTTACCCCATAAAAAAACTCCCCGATACTTATTCGTACCGGGGAGTTCATATTATCTTAGATCTTTGTTCTTGGCTCTTTGATCTTATTTCGCCATTTCAATAGCCACAGCTACCTGAACAGTTGCACCAACCATAGGATTGTTACCCATGCCGATGAATCCCATCATTTCCACGTGAGCTGGAACTGATGAAGAACCTGCAAACTGTGCATCTCCGTGCATACGACCCATCGTATCGGTCATACCGTAAGAAGCAGGACCAGCAGCCACATTATCAGGGTGAAGAGTACGTCCGGTACCACCACCTGATGCTACTGAGAAGTATTTTTTACCTTGTTCGATACATTCTTTTTTGTAAGTTCCTGCAACAGGATGTTGGAAACGTGTTGGATTGGTTGAGTTACCGGTAATCGATACATCAACACCTTCCGAACGCATGATAGCAACACCTTCGCGAACGTCGTCGGCACCATAACATTTCACAGCAGCACGGGGACCGTCGGAATAGGCTTTGGTACGAACCACTTTCAATTCGCCGGTATAATAATCGAATTCTGTCTGAACATAAGTAAATCCGTTGATACGGGAGATGATCATGGCAGCATCTTTACCCAATCCGTTCAGGATAACGCGTAAAGGTTCGTTACGAACTTTATTGGCTGACAATGCGATGCCAATAGCACCTTCGGCAGCAGCAAATGATTCGTGTCCTGCAAGGAATGCAAAACATTTTGTTTCGTTGCGAAGCAACATGGCTGCCAGGTTACCATGACCAAGACCTACTTTACGGTCTTCGGCTACTGAACCGGGGATACAGAATGACTGAAGTCCGATACCAATAGCTTCGGCAGCTTCGGCAGCTGTTTTAACTCCTTTTTTGATGGCGATGGCTGTACCAACTACATAAGCCCATTTCGCATTTTCGAATGCGATATTCTGAATTCCTTCACAAATTTTGTAAGGATCAATGTTTTTAGCATCACAAATAGCCTTTGCCTCATCGAGGTCTTTTATATGATATAAATTGAGTGCCGCAGTGACTTTGTCGATACGACGGTCATAACTTTCAAATAATGGCATAATAATTGAATTAAAAATTAATAATTAAGAATTAATATTTGAGGGTTTACAGTTTGTTTTAAGAATTAATAATTGAGCTATTTACTATTGTTGTCTGTTGAATTTATAATTGAAATCAGAATTTTCTTGAGTTCAATACAATCTGTATTAATACTTTGAAATTCCTTATCCGTAATATATTCAGTTGCAACCAATAATTCAAGCCAGTATCCAGTTTCGTTTGTTTCTTTTAATGAAATCTTAAGTTTTGAAACAAAATCTTTTGTGCTTTGAGCAAAAACCGATTCATTTACATTGGCTCCGATACTGGTTCCACTGTTCAGTAATTGTTTTGATAAGGGAAAACCTTTGTGCTTAGTTTCAAGATGTTGATACAATCTGATAATTCTAATTGCAAAAGCTTTACTTTTCTCGACTATTACGTTTTCGGTTTTCATAGCAAAGAATTATTAATTATTAATTCTTAATTTTTAATTACTCTTGACGTGGGTCGATATATTTTGCAGCATTTGCAAAACGACCATAAGTACTGGTAGATTTTTTCAATGCTTCGTTAGCATCCACCCCTTTTTTCACCAAGTCCAACATAGGACCGACGCGTACGAATTCGTATCCGCAAGCTTCACCGTCTTCGTCTAAAGCCATGCGGCTGATATAGCCTTCGGCTAATTCCAAATAACGAACACCCTTTTTGTTTGTGCTGAATGTTGTTCCAACCTGCGAGCGCAAGCCTTTACCAAGATCTTCAAGTCCTGCACCGATAGGTAGACCACCTTCAGAGAAAGCTGACTGTGTACGACCGTATACGATTTGTAAAAACAATTCGCGCATTGCTACGTTGATTGCATCACATACCAGGTCGGTATTCAATGCTTCAAGAATAGTTTTACCGGTAAGGATTTCGGCAGCCATAGCGGCTGAGTGAGTCATACCTGAACAACCAATGGTTTCAATCAGAGCTTCTTCGATAACACCCTCTTTTACATTCAACGTCAATTTACAGGCACCTTGTTGAGGAGCACACCAACCCACACCGTGAGTCAACCCTGAAATATCTTTTATTTCTTTCGATTTTACCCATCTGCCTTCTTCCGGTATGGGTGCTGGTCCATGATTAGGACCTTTTTTTACAACACACATGTGTTCTACTTCGTGCGAATAAATCATACTTTTCTTATTTAGTTAATATAAATTGTATTGATATTTCTTTGGTTGAATTTGAGCGCAAAAGTACGGTTTTTTTGTGGTTTAACAATGCGTATGTTACAATAATGTCATCATAAAGTTGAACATTTTACGATGAATAATGTTAAGATTACAAAGGCTTTGTAAAGAAATTTTCAAGTTCTTATTATAAATAGAAAATATGCTTAACTTTCATAGAATTAATAGTGTAAACAATCAGTTTTTCACGAATCTGTTTAATCTCTATACCCTTGCATTTCCATCGTTGGAACGAAGGACGTGGGCGGGATTGGAGTATGAACTGAATTATGAGAAAAGATTTTGTTCGCATGCTCTTATTCAGGATGGTGTGTTTGTAGGTCTGTTTAATTACTGGACATTCGATCGTTTTTATTATATCGAACATTTGGCAACTATTCCAAAATTGAGAAGTCAGGGTATTGGAAGTCAGGCTATGAGAATCTTTATGGATCAGACTAAATTACCCATTATTTTAGAAGTTGAAATGCCAAATGATATTATTGCAAGCCGGCGTATATTGTTTTATGAAAAGCTGGGTTTTTCAATCGTGGCTCATAATTATGCTCAACCACCGTATGATGGAAATGGTTTTTTTATACCGGAATTGATTATGTCGAATGATATTCACTTTGCAAACAAACATTTCGATATGATTAAAGAAATCCTGTATGAAAATGTGTATCATTATGAACTTTCGAAGGATAAAAATACAGTGATTGATGAATAACTGAAGGATTACTCTTCAGTCATGAATTTCCAGGCTAACCAGGCTAACCCACCCATACCTGTCTCCAGGGCTTTTTCATCGATGTGGAATGTTGAACTGTGCAATCCGCCTGTATGGATATTGTTTTCACCTACCACACCAAAACGAAAGAAGGTACATGGGTATTTTTGAGAAAAAAAGCCAAAGTCTTCGGATGTCATTCTCATTTCAAGATTCTGTATGTTTTCCTGACCTGCCCATTCGGTGGCATACCTGCGTGCACGCGCAGTAACCCGATCGTTGTTCACTACACACGGATATCCTTCGGGAATGTCAATTTCTGCAGTACAGCCGTAAGCTGCACAGGTTTCATTAATGATGCGTCTGATATGATTAATTCCCTTTGTACGCCATTCTTCATTCACCGTACGGAAAGTTCCGGCAAGAATTACTTCTCCCGGAATCACGTTGGTTGCTCCATCTGCAATCAGTTTCCCAAATGTAAGCACCATGGGGATAAGCGGATGACATAGCCTGCTGCTAACCTGTTGAAGCGAAACGATAGTTTGCGAAGTAGCCAGTACCGTATCATTAATCAGATGGGGTAAAGCACCATGACCACCCTTGCCATGAATTTTTACATGTATTTCATCAGCCGAAGCCATGATCATGCCGGGAAGAAAGCTCATGGTGCCGGTAGGGAAATCAACTGAAACATGTTGTGCAAGAATAATTTCTGGTTCTATTTCTCTGAAAAGTCCATCTTCAAGCATCAGATGTGCTCCACCCGGTGATTTCTCTTCTCCAGGTTGAAAAATTAGAAGAATAGTACCTTCAAAATCATTCCGGCATTGTTGCAACATTTTAGCAGCTCCCAGTAAGCATGAACTATGAGCATCGTGACCACAGGCATGCATCACATTTTTATTCACCGATTTCCAGGGAATATCTACTTCTTCGTTAACAGGCAATGCATCCATATCTGCTCGAAGGGCAATAACTTTTTTATCCGGATGTTTCCCTTCTATTTTACCTAATATGCCTGTGCCACCAATCTCCGAACGAAAAGGAATACCCATGGTAGTCAGTTCGTTCTTTACGAACTCAGCGGTTTTAAATTCCTGAAATGAAAGTTCGGGATGGGTGTGTAGAAAGTGATAGCAACCAACTACATAATCGAAATTCTCAGCGGCGAGTTTTTGAAAATATTTTTTCATGAAATTTCGTATTTTAACATGACAAAGGTAGTCTATTTTGATAGTATTCAAAAATCGATTTTACTTTAAAAGCTGTCAAAAACATAAGATATGAAAGCCAGTCATTTAATGAATACTATTAAATCATTCAATTAACTAAATTTAAGCAGATAAATGGAGAATTGCGAACTTATGAACAACATTTTTTATACTTTTGCATATCTCAAGTTAGTTTGAGTAGTAAATACGTTTAATAAATTAATTATTTGGATATGAAAAAGTATAGTATGTTATTCATTTGTCTGGTCTTTTCATTAGTCGCCATGTCACAAAAAGCGTCTATTAAGTTTGATGTAAAAGAACACGATTTTGGTAAAGTAAATGAAAAAGACGGGAATGTATCGTATGTATTTAATTTTACAAACAAAGGAGGTGCTCCCCTGGTTGTTAATAAAGTTCAGGCATCTTGTGGTTGTACCACTCCGGTATGGACTAAAGAACCAATAGAAGCCGGTAAAAAAGGAAATATCAAAGTGACTTATAATACTTCAGGCCGTCCCGGTTTATTTACAAAAACAATAACAGTTTATTCAAATGATTCACTGCAACAGGTTGTTTTAATCATAAAGGGTGAAGTTATTCCAATCGCCAAGAAAATAGAACCTGTAGTTGCTAAGGGTACAAAAAACTAGTAGCCATATCGGGAGTTTGTAAATTAATTATTCAGATATGAAAAAATATAGTATTTTACTTTTTTGTCTGGTGTGCTCATTAGTCGCCATGTCACAAAAAGCGGTTATTAGTTTTGAACAAAAAACCCATGATTTTGGAAAGGTCAATGAAGAAGATGGCAAAATTACCCATGTTTTTGATTTTACAAACAGGGGCATTACTCCGTTAGTGGTAAGCAGAGTACAGGCATCCTGTGGCTGTACTACTCCGGTATGGACAAAAGAACCTGTTGAGCCGGGGAAAAAAGGAACCATTACGGTAACGTATAATCCATCAGGCAGACCGGGTACATTTACCAAAACCATAACTGTTTACAGTAATGCTACTGATGAACAAATGGTGTTAACAATACATGGAGAAGTAATACCAAAATCAAATGAGAACACAACTTATCCTGTCGTGATAGGTTCGTTGCGCTCTAAATCTAAAGTTGTTCAAATGAACAATGTGGAGAAAGGTAAAAGTCAGACCCGGATATTGGATATAAAAAACACTTCAAATTCATCCGTTAGGGTGAATATCGAAAATTTACCTGCTTATATGTCTGCGACCGTTTCTCCGGAAACAATTAAACCAAACGAAGAAGCTAAGCTGACATTTTCAATCAATTCTAAAACAGCCGCACAATGGGGACCTATCTCTGATGATGTATACTTAATACTGAACGGGAATAAGAAATATTCTGAAGAATATAAGTTGACTGTTGTAAGTAATATTATTGAAGATTTCAGTAAACTGACTTTGGATCAAAAGCGTAAAGCACCAATTCTCGAAATCCCTGTCAGGTCATTGGATCTGGGAACATTAAGAGCCGGGACAAAACGTGTTGGAAAATTCAGGGTAAATAACAAAGGACAAAATGCACTGGAAATCAGAAGAATTATAAACAACAACAAAGAGATGTCGGTTCGTTCAGCAAAAACATCCATTTCAGGAGGCAGATCTTCATCTATTTATCTCAGTTTGAATTCAAAAAACTTGTCGGAAGGTGACTATAAAAAGTCAGTGACAGTACAGACTAACGATCCCGAAAACAGTTTTATAATTTTAATTTTAAGCTGGAAGGTTCAAAAGTAAATTATACATCGATAAAATACATTTGTTTAAAAACTAAAAGCCAGGATATTATATAAACTTCCTGGCTTTTGTTTTCAACGATTTCAACCAATAAATGTTATAAATCAGATCCGGTTTACCGGAATCAATCAAGCAAAAAACATCGCCCATGCATCATTATAAAAATGAACACCCCGAGAATGATCCGGCTTACAAAGGACTGAGTGTGAACAAAGGTGTTGATAAAGCCCCGGTAGTAAATCCATACAAACAGAAGAAAGCCAGACGACAACATTATTCTGCGTCTCAATTTGTCGAAGGAATACTGGCAGGAAATATTACTATGTTAAGTCAGGCAGTTACCTTAGTCGAAAGTTCACTCCCCGAACATCAGCTTATTGCACAGGAAGTCATCGAAAAATGTCTGCCACATGCAGGGAAGGCTATCCGGTTAGGTATAACCGGTGTTCCCGGTGCAGGTAAAAGTACCTTTATTGAAGCGCTTGGAATGACACTCATCCGTTCCAACCATAAATTAGCAGTATTGGCTATTGATCCAAGCAGCGAACGTACCAAAGGAAGTATCCTGGGTGATAAAACCCGTATGGAAGAACTTTCAGTTGCTAAGAATGCATTTATACGACCTTCACCTTCATCAGGTTCACTGGGAGGTGTGGCACGGAAAACGCGTGAAAGCATTATACTTTGCGAGGCAGCCGGTTTTGATACCATTTTTGTTGAAACAGTAGGAGTAGGGCAGTCCGAAATATCTGTCCATTCGATGGTTGATTTCTTTTTGCTGTTACAGATTGCAGGTGCCGGTGACGAATTACAAGGCATAAAAAGGGGAATAATGGAAATGGCAGATGGCATTGCTATCAATAAATGTGATGGCACAAATATTGAGAAAGCACAGGTGGCAAGATCCCAATATCAGAACGCCCTGCATTTATTTCCACCTCATGAATCGGGATGGACACCCGAAGCCATTACCTGTTCCTCTGTTGAAAAAAACGGCATCAACGAAATATGGGAAATGGTGGAACGATATGTAAGCTTTACAAAAGCAAATGAGTATTTCGGGATGAAACGTACAACCCAATCGAAATACTGGATGTACGAAACCATAAATGAACAACTTAAGGCTAATTTCTATAGCAATAAGGATATTCAGAAATTGTTGAATGATAATGAAAAAAAGGTTCTTTCAAATGAGCTGAGTTCATTTATTGCTGCCAAAAATTTATTGGATACCTATTTTGGGAAACTCGGTCAATAAAAAGCTTGTGGTTGGGTGTTTGACGTTTGTGGATGTATAATCAGATAATAGTTATTATACAATCTCTCAATCATATTATTTTACAAAATCATCACATCATCCTATCATTACATCATCTCATCATCATATTATCAAATCATCACATCATCAACTATGGAATTTAACATCATATATCATCAGTCATGTCTTGAGGGACTGAAAGAACTTCCGGATGAATGTGTTGATCTTATTTTTACTGATCCTCCGTATTATCAGTATAGAGCAAAAAATGTTCAGGGACTGAAAAAACATAAAGATGTTGTTACTGAATTTGTCTTTGATGGATTTAAGTCAGAAGAGGAGTATATGAATTTTATGGAAGAAGTATTGACAGAATGTTACAGGGTATGTAAGCCAGGGGCAAGCGGCTATTTATGGTGTGGCGATGATTTTGTTTCTTTCCTGAACCGCATGGTCGAACGGGTCGGTTTTCAGTTTCGTAAGGTGATTCACTGGCATAAAACAAATCCTTTTCCGGCTATTTACACCCGTAAAATGTATTCTAACAGCATGGAATTGTTGGTTCATTTCTCAAAAGGCTCACCTAAAACATGGAATAATAAGACTGTAAACGAAATGCATAATTTCATTCAGTCACCTATTTGTATGGGAAAAGAAAGATCAAAACATAAAACACAAAAGCCACTGAAAGTATGTCTTCCATTTCTCGAAATCAGTAGTAATGAAGGTGACGTGGTTCTTGATCCCTTTATCGGATCGGGTAGTACTGCTGTGGCCTGTAAATTATTAAACAGAAAATATATAGGTTATGAATTGGATGAGGAATTTTATCTCATAGCCAACCAACGGCTGGAACAGATACCCTGATAAAATGCAATATAAACAGAAAGAAGCCGGACTGATTCAGTCCGGCTTCTTTCTGTTTATATGAATTCAATACTTGAGTTAAACTTCAAACTTCAAACTTCAAACTACAAACTTCAAACTTCAAACTCATCAATATCCCCATCTTAAATAAATAGATCCCCAGGTAAATCCGGCTCCAAAAGCAGTAAGGATAATGTTATCGCCTTTCTTGAATTTCTTTTGAAATTCCCAAATGCCCAGTGGAATACTTGCTGCAGATGTATTTCCAAAATGATCAATATTAATAATCACTTTCTCATACTCTACTCCGGTACGTTGAACTACTGCATCAATAATACGTAAGTTTGCCTGATGAGGTATCAGCCAGGCTATATCGTCCTTGGTAAGGTTGTTCTTCTGCATGATATCGGCAGAAACCTCGGCCATATCAGTTACGGCATGTTTGTAGACATACGCTCCTTCCTGATACGTATAATGCTCTTTTTTGTCAATAGTTTCATGTGTTGTCGGAATAGCTGATCCGCCTGCTTTAATATGCAGGTGTTTCATCCCGACTCCGTCGGTATGTAACAAAGAGTCCAGAACACCATATTCTTCAGTTGTCGGTTCAAGTAAAACAACACCTGCTCCATCTCCAAATAACGGAGCTGTTGTGCGGTCGGTGTAATTGGTAATCGAAGACATTTTATCGGCTCCGATAACCAATATTTTTTTGTATCGTCCGGATTCAATAAAACTGGCACCTGTTGCCAATGATACAATAAAACCCGAACATGCAGCCTGAATATCGAATGCTAACGCCTTTTTTATTCCTGCTTTTTCTGCTGCCATTGACGCACATGAAGGATAAATGTGATCGGCAGTGGTTGTACCACAAAGTACCAAATCAATTTCTTCAGGCTTTGTTCCGGTTTGCGCAAACAAGTCTTCTATTGCCTTAGCAGCCATAAAAGAAGTGCCTGTATTTTTTTCTTTCAAAATACGACGTTCTTTGATACCTACACGACTGGTTATCCATTCATCATTGGTATCCATCATGGTACTCAGCTCGTGATTATTTAAAATATAATCAGGAACGTAACCACCGACGCCTGTAATGACTGCTCTGAGATTAGACATTTTTAATTTATTAAGTACATAAAAATCAAGCCCTAAAGGTGTTGTTTAGAGCTTAATTGATTATTTGAAATTATTTATTGACAATGTGACTTTAGTTATACTGCTGCCAATTTTTCAATAGCTAATTTACCTCTGTAATAACCGCATTCGCCGCAAACAGTATGATAAATATGTGCCGCTCCACAATTTGAACATATTGCCAGTGTTGGAGCTTCTGCCTT
>Ga0302210_10000179_pt1 | contig 30041 bp, 24 predicted proteins | sample II_Fen_E3_2_FD_198793 | JGI IMG/M metagenome (GOLD analysis project Ga0302210, IMG submission 198793) | Peat permafrost microbial communities from Stordalen Mire near Abisko, Sweden - II_Fen_E3_2 | ecosystem: Environmental > Terrestrial > Soil > Wetlands > Permafrost | place: Sweden: Abisko... | reverse complement strand
AACTTATAGTGTAACTGTTAATTAACGGGGTTAAGCCCTTGCAAAATACTTTTTTTGAATATAACGAGTTAAAAATTAAGCATTATACCGTAAACATGGTATACAAAATGCCCTATTGAGGGTATTTGGGATACAAGATTCATTAAGTAGTTTTGCATTGTCGAAAGAAATTTTTATTTATAAGATAGTATAGGGAGCCGAAAGGGTCCATATTTCTTAATAAAACAGATAAAACATGAAACAGGCTATTTATTCCATCATGCATAGAATTTTGCATAGTAGACAGGACAAACAATTGATTTTCCCGACCCGAGAAAACCAAGAATTGTCATTCCTAAAAAACTCTTTCACTCCTGAAATTCTTTCAAACCACTCTCCTGTCATCCGACTGTGCTGTTGTTGCATTTCGTACTGATTTCCTGTGCATCCCCTGAGTTTTTATCCTGATTAGCTCCTTGCTACGTTCCATACAGGATACCTTTAAAAGAATAACACATTTTCTTATTCAATTATAATCTAGCCCCAAAAGGCTTGATGAATACTTCATTTTTAAATTCCATCAGAATATGAAACCAACATATATTTATCCATTGCTTTTCGCTTTATTAATTTCAACCAGCGGTTTTGCATCCGAAAACAAGGCGAGCAGACAGGTCATCATTAGTGGTACCAAATTTACGTATCCATTAATCGAAAAATGGATTGCAGAATATACTAACATCAATCCTAATGCTAACATTAAACTGGCTTCTAAAACTGGTGCAACCAAAGATGCTGATCTTAACATTATTGCACATCAACCTACAAAAGAAGAGTTGGTTGAAAACAAAGAAATAATTTATGCCGGTCGTTATGCATTACTTCCGGTAACAAACACGCATAATCCAATCCTTCCTTTAGCAAGAAAGAAAGGATTAAACAAAAAAGATATCGACAAACTGTTCTTTGAAGTAATCAACTACGAGGATGAGCCGGCAACGAAAGAAAAACAAAAATTTGCTGCCACTATCTATTCCCGGGATAATAAAGCTTGCGCTTCAACGGCATTGGCTGAGTATTTCGGACATTCTTCCTCTGAAATCAGGGGGAAGAAAGTGCTGGGGGAAGATATCTATTTGCTTTCTGCGATAAAAAAAGATTCTATTGGATTAACGTATAATAACCTTGGGTATTTATATGATGTTAATTCACGCAAGCTGAAAGAAGGGATTGCACTCTTGCCCCTTGAACTTAAAAAAGAGGCAAAAGATATTCTTACCGGGGACCTGGATAATGTGATTGAAGTGTTGGAAAAACATCATGTTGAAACGATCCCTGTGGAAAAAATTGGATTTATCTGTTCACAACAAACTGCAGGAAAAGAAGTATCCGATTTCCTGAAATGGGTATTGACGGATGGGCAGAAATTCAATCATGCGGAAGGATTTCTGAATTTAGATAAGCAGGAGCTGGCAGAACAAACCAACCTTTTAAACGAAAAATATCTCACTTTAAGATAACTCTATTTAACTAAAACAAAAGCGAGCGTCATCCTGCTATTCTGTCGACAAACCGATACAAGATGCCGCCCGCTACAATTCAAAAATTGTATGGCAAAATTACCATTTATTTTTGGAAACGGCAAAACGTTTCCTTTCTTTCTCGTATGCAAATACGGAATCCTGTTTCTATTTGCAGGATTCTCCACCCTATCGGCTCTGGCACAGCAGATTGAACTCCGAGGAAAAATCCTCGAGGAAAGTTCAAAACTATCTGTTATTGGAGCAACCATTAAAGTCAAAGGTCAGAAAACAGGCACTACCTCGGATGTCGATGGAAACTTTACTCTTAAAGTCAAATCACTTCCCATCACATTAAACGTATCGACAGTTGGTTTCAAAACACAAGAAATTGATGTTTATGAAGCTGAACCCGTCACTATAAATTTGTTAGAAGATCAAAACCGACTTAGTGATGTTGTGGTTGTAGGTTATGGAACTCAAAAACGCCAGGACCTAACCGGTTCAGTTGTATCAGTACAGGTATCCCAATTAAAAGAAGCTGCACCAACCTCTTTTGTTGACGCCTTGCAAGGATTAGTTGCTGGAGTTCAGGTTACTTCAACTTCAGGTGCTCCAGGTGCAACCTCGATTGTCCGAATTCGTGGTGGTAACTCTATAACCGGAGGCAATGACCCGTTGTATGTAATAGATGGGTTCCCAATTTATAATGATAATAACTCTGTTGATGCAGGAGCTTTATTTGGTGCTGCAGCGGTCACTACCGGAACGACCAACGGGAACAATCCTTTATCCAGTATTAACCCCGGAGATATTGAATCCATTGATGTATTAAAGGATGCTTCCGCAACAGCAATTTATGGTTCCCGTGGAGCAAATGGAGTTATTATTGTTACGACCAAGAAGGGCAGTAAGGGTGCCGTTAAAGTGACTTATGATGGCTCTTACGGATTCCAAACATTATCTCATAAAATAGATTTGCTTAATGCCCAACAATTCGCTACCTATTATAACGATGCCACCGGCACAACGACTTTTACACAAGATCAGATTAATAGTTACGCAAAAAACAGTACCGATTGGCAGGCAGCTTCTTTCAGAACAGCCCCTGTACAAAATCATCAACTCTCATTTAATGGCGGGAATGACAAAACCCAGTATTCAGCATCCTTAGGTTACTTCGATCAGCAAGGTATTGTGATTAACACCGATTTTGAAAGGTATACCGGAAGGGTAGCTCTGAATAGTAAATTATCAAAGAACTTTAATATCGGTGTAAATTTAAATCAGAGTTATTCAACATCTGATGCTGCAAGTACAGGTATCATTACAAGTATTTTGTTCATGCCACCTGTAATTCCTGTTCGTGACGAAACTGGTGCTTATACTTCATATAATACTTACAGCAGTAGTACCGGTAATCCCGTTGCTTATTTGAATCAATCAACAAACCAATCGATAATACAAAGAACATTAGGGAGTGCTTTCGGAGAATATGAGATAATCAAGGATTTAAAAGCAAAAGTATTAGTTGGAACTGACTTGTTAGTAAATCGTCAATATAGCTACCTGCCATCCACATTGTATGTAGCCAGCACTACAGGCGGAAATGCTGCAGTCGGATCAAAGTTCACAACGAACTGGTTAAATGAAAATACCCTAAGCTATACTAAATCGATTAACAAATCACATACTATTGATTTGTTAGGCGGTTTTACCCAACAGCACTCAGAGACAAAAGGTAGCCTTATTAGTGCCTCAGGTTTTGTTAATGATATCCTGGAATATAATGATTTCTCGAGTGCAACAAGTAAGACAATAGCCTCAAGTTATACAGCATGGACATTACAATCTTTTCTTGGTCGTTTGAATTATAATTATGAACATAAATATTTCCTGACGGGGAGTTTGCGTGCAGATGGTTCCTCCCGCTTGGGTGCTAATAACCGCTGGGGTTATTTCCCTTCAGGATCAATTGGCTGGCAGGCTGATAAGGAAATATTTTTTAATAATGTAGCTAAAAATATAAAACTTAGTAATGCGAAAATCCGATTAAGCTACGGAAGAACCGGAAATTCTGAAATCCCATCTTATCAATCTTTAACACTGCTTTCAAGTAGTGTATATCCTAACGGTTCGGGGACAACAAATACTGGCTTCTCACCAGTTCAACTAGAAAACCCTAACCTTAAATGGGAGACAACAGATCAATACGATGGTGGAATTGATTTAGGGTTCTTTAATCAACGGATTAAATTTACAGCTGATTTTTACTATAAAAAAACGCATGATTTATTAATAAGCACTTATGTTCCTTATACATCAGGATATGCTGCTTCTTTACAGAATGTGGGTGAAGTGGAAAATAAAGGGTTTGAACTCGCTTTAAACAGTGAGAATATTAAAGGTAAATTTAACTGGACTACCAATGTTACTTTCTCGGTAAACAGAAACAAGGTACTTTCTTTAGGTGATGGGGTAAGTCAGATTATTATTGGAGGAGGTACCCAGGTAGGAAGTTTGATTAAAGTAGGTGAATCTCTTGGAGCGTTTTATGGGTTAAAAACGGATGGTTTGTATACTGCTGCTAATCTGCCAAGTGACCTGAGCACAACTATATTAGGAACAAGTACTAAAGTGGGTGATGTGAAGTATGTGGATGTAAATGGCGATAGTAAAATAACAACAGCAGGTGACCAGACAGTCATTGGAAATCCTCAGCCGAAATTCATTTTTGGGTTTACAAATACGTTTAACTACCATAATTTTGATTTGTCCATATTTGTACAAGGCTCATATGGAAATCAAATATACAGTTATATTTTGAGGCAATTACAAACTCCAAACGGTGCCCAGAATTCTATAGCAGGATTTGCAAATCATTATACTCCAACAAATACAACTGCTCAATATGAAATACCTAATACAGCGGTTAATAATAGTACAAACAGTGATTTGTATGTCTATGATGGTTCATATGCCCGAATTAAAACAATCACTTTAGGTTATACTATACCTAAGAGTATACTATCTAAAATAAAGGTTAACAACATTAGATTTTATGTAAGTGGTCAAAATTTATTCACATTCACTAAATATCCGGGATTTGACCCTGATGTTAACTCTTATAGTTCAGATGCAAGTCGCCAAGGCGTAGATTTGGGTGCGTATCCGTCAGCAAAATCTGTAATTGGTGGAATAAATATAACATTTTAATGATATTCACATACAAATAAATAAAACAAGATTATATGAAAAAACTAATATATATATTGCTTATGGCGAGCACACTAGTGTCGTGCACCACTCTTGAAGAGGATCCCAGATCTTCAATTTCATCTGATAATTATTATAAAACAGTATCCGATGCCACTGCTGCAGTTACAGCTCTTTATAGCAACCTTACTCATAATTACAGTGGTGTTGCACTGGGGCTTCCGAATAGTGGGTTCTCATTTTTAAACAGAATGCCTGCAATTACCTATGGCTGTGCCAGTGATGATATTATTACCGGAGCAACTGCTCCTGACCCTGATTACCGTGCTATATGTGGATTTTATGCAAATTCATCAAACACAAAACTTCAGGAACTGTGGAGACAACCTTGGGAAATTATTAATAAAGCAAACATAGCTATAGATCGAATCCCTAAAATCAGTGGAGATACAGCAACTCTAAACCGGCTGGTAAGAGAAGCCAAATTCATAAGAGGACTAACCTATTACCATGCAGTCAGACTTTGGGGAAGAGTGCCATTGCTAACTCATGAGACTGCATCGCTTTCAGACAACCTGCAAGTTTTACAAGCAGATACTTCAGCTGTATATGCATTAATCAGAAGTGATTTTGCAGATGCTACCGCATTACCTAAAAGTTATACAGGAGCAGATGGATTTCGCGCAACGAGCGGTGCTGCTCACGCATTCTTGCTAAGTGTCGCTGTTACTCAAAGAAACTGGACAGCAGCTGTTAATCAATATAAAATACTTACCAACCAAATTGGAACTGGTGGATATAGTTACAGTCTGTTTACTAATTATACGGATAATTTTAATCCTACAAAAAAAAATACGCAAGAACATATATTTGATGTTTATTTCATTGCTGATGGTACTTCAGGAGGTACCGGGAATACTAATCTTTTAGGAAGTTCGGATGCTCCTAAATATGGATATTTAAAGGGTGGACCCAAAGGGAGTGCTAATGTACAACCAAATGCAACTTTACGTCAGTATTTTAAAAAAACAGATGCCAGAACAAAGGTGACATTTGTTGATTCTGTATTGAACCTAAGTACTTCGAAAAAACCAGATATTCTCTACCCTCATTTCAACAAATGGAATCCACTTACGTATTCTCCAACATTAACAACTTTTGTCAATGATGGTATAAATATACCTATAATTCGTTTTGCTGAAGCAATATTGTTTTATGCTGAAGCACAAAATGAGTTGGGAAACAGTGCAGAGGCTTACGCAGCTATTAATAAAATACGAACTCGTGCTGGTTTACCAAATTTGACAACTGGTTTGAGTAAAGACAATTTCAGGGATTCAGTTTTCCTGGAAAGACGATTAGAGTTTGCTCATGAAGAATCTGTTCGTTGGTTTGATCTTGTACGTCTAAATGGATCGGGTGATTATCTTATTAATAAAGCAATTCCGGCTTTAATAGATCCTGTAAAAGGAGCTCCAACTGATTTTTGGTGCCAGAGTAAAGCCTCAAATTTTAAATTAAACCCTAAAAAGTATTTGCTTTTACCTATACCTTTAACTGATTTACAGGCAAATCCTAATTTGATTCAAAATACAGGTTGGGAATAAATTATAATTAAAAGCGAAAGCTATGCGTGAGATGTGACATGGCTTTCTGTTTTTTAAACAAACTAAATGACATTAAATTATGTGGTGGATATATGCTTTGTTTTCGGCTTTTTTTGCTGCATTAACTGCGATTTTTGCAAAAATAGGTATTAAGAACGTAGATACTGATCTTGCTACGGCAATACGGACAGTTGTCATTTTGATCTTAGCCTGGTCGATAGCATTCTTTCGGGGAGGGACCAATACAATAAGCACTTTAACAAGACATAATTTAATATTCCTTGTTTTGTCAGGCATTGCAACCGGACTATCCTGGATATTTTATTTCAAAGCTTTACAATTAGGTAAAGTGTCGCAAGTAGCTCCTATTGATAAACTTAGTGTTGCTTTGGCAATCATTTTCTCAATTGTTTTTCTTGGAGAAACATTGGCATTAAAAACAGCTCTGGGAGCTGTATGTATTATAGTAGGGACAATTATTATTATTATTATATAAATTAACTTTCAAAATGAGTAAACCAAAACAAATTGCCATTTATGGAAAAGGTGGTATCGGAAAATCGACCACCACATCAAATATAGCAGCAGCATTAGCTGAGGCTGGTTATAAAGTAGTTCAAATAGGTTGCGACCCCAAAAGCGATTCTACAAATACGCTGAGAAATGGAAACTATCTGCCCACGGTATTAGACAGTACACGAGATGGCGAAAAAGTAGGACTAAAGGATATATCTGTAGTCGGATTTAAAGGAGTATTGTGCATAGAAGCCGGTGGTCCTGTCCCAGGTGTTGGTTGTGCAGGACGGGGTATCAATGCTGCTGTGAGTTTGTTACAAGACTTGCATCTCTTTGAAGAGTTTCAACCCGATTTCGTATTGTACGATGTGCTGGGTGATGTGGTTTGCGGAGGATTTGCAGTACCTATCCGCGAGGGTTTGGCCGATAAAGTTTATGTGGTTTCCTCGTCCGATTTTATGGCCATCTATGCTGCCAATAATTTATTCAAAGCCATTACTAAATATGCATCATCAGGAGGTGCCCAATTGGGTGGAATTATTGCCAATAGCTTGAATGCTCCTTATGCAAAATCCCTGATTGACAATTTTGCCGAGCGTACAGGTGCTTCGGTAATTGGATATGTACCTCGTTCCATAACGGTAGCACAAAGCGAGTTGTATGGAAAAACAGTGATTGAAGCTCATCCTGGTTCAGCGCAAGCGGATGTTTACCGTAAACTGGCACAACGAATTGTAAACGATACTGAAACTGTGATACCAAGACCGTTGAATGTAACTGAACTTCGTGATTGGGCTCGCGAGTGGGGTGATAGAATTCTTCAGGAAGAAAAAGGAGAAGTATTGCAACAAGCATCAATTTAATTGTACTATTTAAAGTTTCCTATCATAATGAGTTTATTAAGACAAAAAGCCCCGCTGATCCGCGAAAAGAGATTGAATGCCATTGCGGCATATTATGGAAAAGCTGAAACGCTTTTGCAAGAGAATGCATCCGAAGACCAATTCTTACAACGGGTTCGTACCTATTCACAAGATGCGCCGAGTGATATTTTATATGCCTTAAGCATAATTGCAACTATAAAAGATGCAGCTGTCGTGGTACATGGAGGTTCAGGTTGTGCTGCAGCCCGGCTGACATTCGATTTTTTTGACGAAAACAATGGGAAGTGGGCGGTGACAAACCTCAATGAGCGGGATTCAATAATGGGAAGCAAAGTGAAATTGCGTGAGACTATTATGCAAGTTTATAAGCTGCATTCACCTAAAATTGTTTTTATTATTTCTACCCCAATTGTTGCTATCAATAATGATGATATAGAATCGGTAGTAGATGAACTGAAGGAAGAACTCGGAATTGCCATTGTTCCAGTTTATACTGATGGTTTTCGTTCCAAGATTGGTACTACTGGCTATGATGTTGTTTCTCATTCAATTGTGAAACGAATTCTGAATACAAAGAAGGATGCAGTTGGCGAACATGTCAATTTGCTTTCTGTCTCAGAAAAACCATCTGATTTAAAGGAAGTAAACAGACTCTTGCAAGAGCTTGGTTTACAAACGAATGTTTTTCCCCGCTTTTCATCATTTGAAAATATTGAACAAGCAAAAAATGCTTTATTTTCACTATCTATTAATCCTGATGAAGCAGATTATCCCGGTAAAATATTAGAAAACAGGTTTGAAATTCCGTATGTTCATTCGGTACTCCCAGTTGGAATTGCCAATACATCTCAATGGTTGACTGAAATTGCCATTGCCACCGGTCGGAAAAAGGAAGTTCAAAGTTTACTAAGTCGTGAAAAGGAAAGACTAAGCAGCTTGCTCAAGAAGAATGACCTGAGCAAACGAAAAGTATTTATCAGCCTTACACCTGCTTATGGCATTGCCTTGTACGAATTATTTGAGGAACTGGGATTTGAAGTTGTAGGTGTAAAATTTACATATATAGATCAATTACACTTAAAGTTTGTTGAAAAAATAAAGGCTGAAAGACCAGAGTTGGCTTTGTTTATTGGCGACGGACAGTTGTTTGAAGAGGAAAATGTGATTCGGAAAATTAAGCCTGACTTGTATATCGGCAATTCGAGCGATTTTGCTGTAGCCATAAGAAATGGAGTTTCAGTTATTAATATTCAAAATCTTAGCATTATAGGATTCGAAGGAGTACTCAATTTAGTTGGAAAAATAAGAAAGACACTTGCTAATACTTCTTTCACACAATTACTGGCTCAGAGCGAAAATAAATCATATACCAATTACTGGCTCAATAAAAGTACGAATTGGTTTATTAAACAAGAAGTTAAATAATATGTCGAAACATATTTTACATAATAATAGAAATGGATGTGCATTGCATGGTGCATTGAAAGTGGTAAATGCCGTAGACGGTTTTGTGCCGATTGTTCATTCAAGCGCAGGTTGTAGCATTCAGTCTAAGCTGAGTGACAATATATTGAGTGGTAGTAATGGTGCTCATTATCGTGGTGGGTTAGAAACCTCGGCAACGGCAGTATTTGAAAAACAAATTGTATTTGGCGGAACAGCACGTTTACGCGAACAGATAAAAAACACAGTGAAAGTTCAGCCGGCCGATTTGTACGTGGTACTAACGGGCTGTGCTCCTGAAATTGTTGGTGATGATGTTCCGGCCATGGTGAAAGAAGCGCAAGATCAAGGATTTCCGGTTATTACTACCAGTACACCAGGCTTTAAAGGCAATGTGTATAAAGGGTACGAATGGGCAGTAAAGGCTATCATAGAACGAATTTCTTATCCTGATTTAGATCATAAAACTCAAAAAGGGTTGGTCAATATTTGGGGAATTATACCTAATCAAGATATTTTTTGGGAAGGTAATCTTGCTTCGTTAGATCAGTTACTCGCTTCATTGGGCTTGAAAGCCAATACTTTATTTGGATTTGATCAAACCAAAGAAAACTGGCGTGCTGTGACTGCTGCGGAATTAAATTTAGTAGTTTCTCCCTGGGGCTTGGAAGCAGCACGTCAATTAGAGAAAAAATATGGTACGCCTTATTTATATCTGGGTTATCTGCCTGTTGGAGCACCCGATACTTCAGCCTTTTTAAAACTGCTCGGTGAAAAATTGTCGATTCCAAAAGAGCGAATTGAGGCTGTAAAAAATAAGGAAGAAAAATACCTGAACTACCAATTTCAAAAACTGGCTCAAACTTATATTTCTTACGATTTTCAAAAGGAAATAGCATTGGTTGGTGAAACTTCAAATGTATTGGGAATCAGTCGATTTTTGCACAATAGTTTCGGACAGTTGCTAACGACCGTTATTATTACCGATAATCCGGATGAAGAACTTCGTCAGCAAATTAAAGACTTAGTGCCCACAAACAATTCTTACCCTACTGAAGTGATTTTCGCGAGTGATGGCAAAGAAATCGATGAATGGTTGTTGAAATCTAAGCCTCAAGTCATTCTTGGAAGTTCGTTGGAACAGATTGTTGCGGATAAGTTATCAGTACCCCTGATTAAGATATCAACACCTGTTTTCGACAAGGTCTACCTGAATCATTCATATACTGGTTATACCGGTGCTGTTGAACTGTTACAAGATTTTGGCGAGGCTATATTCAAACAATTACATATAGATAAAAAATAATATTTACAAAATTAAAGTAAGGAGAAAAAGATTATGTCTGTCGAAAAACAAGAAATTGAAAAGTATCTGGCTGAAACAAAATTAATTGTATTGGCTACAGTAAATGAAAATGATGCTCCGGCATTGAGAGTGTTGGGTGCATTTGGAGTTGATGGTTATTCATTCTATTATTCAACCAAAGGACTTGCTGCCAAGGTAAAACACACGGATAAAAATCCACTGGTAAATGCTCTTTTTCAACATGAGAATCAGGATCCTGCACAATTTGTAAATGTTACTATACAGGGAAAAGCTGTGCAATTATCCAGCGAGGGAGATATTGAAAAAGCGATTGAAGTAATTGGTAGCCGTAGTCCCAAATTCAAAGAGCGGGTAGTTAAAAATGGTCTGGGCGAAAATGTGTTGTATCGTGTTGATCCACAAGAAGTAAAAGTTCTGGATCGTCGTAACGGAGTAGGTCCCGGATCTATCAATGTTATTACTTTTTAAATATCTCAGATGATTTTGAAAAGAGGTTTAATTAATGATTTTAAAGAATGAATTGGGAAAAAGAGAATGAGTGGAAACAATAAAGAATCAGAAAAAGCCCAAAAACGAAAATCAGGTTGGTATTTGCTTTGGGAGCATGTGGCCGAACATCCTGTTGTTTATGTAATATGCATTTTAAGCATCGCTATATCAGCGTCTCTGGCGGCTGTAATACCCCGAATAATAGGAGACTTTACAAATACTTTCAAAAGTGGCAAACTCGACTTGAAATTAGCAGCACATTATGGACTTCTTATTTTAGGTGTCAGTATCATTCGTGTCACTTTAGGATGGATAGGTCGCCTTATATCGGCTAAGCATGGAAGGATGCTCACTTATAAAGTCCGAGATAAACTTTTTAAAAAATGGGAGACATTGCCTTTGTCTTATTATCATAAACATAGTACCGGCGAATTATTATCACATGCGTTGAATGATGTACAAGTAACCCAACAGGTAGCTGCAATGGGTATTAATACTACTGTTAGCAGTGTTTTTATGATATCTGGAGCCCTCTATGTGATGTTAATACACATAAATTGGAGTCTTGCGATAGCCGGATTTGGACCTCTTTTAGCTATCCCTTTTATTGTTCGGTATTACAGTCCTAAAATTAAATTACAATCTGCTAAAGTTCAGGAAACCTTGGGAGGAATGTCCCAGTCGGTTGAAGAAATTGTCGGGGGTATAAGAACCGTTAAGGCATTTGGGAATGAAGAGGTTGTTATAAGTCGTTTTGGAGATAGAATAGACGAGATAGTGGCCGAACGAATGAAGCAAGTTAAATTGTCGGCTATTTTTTCAGCAATTATTCCTTTTACGGTTTCTATCGGGTTTATTGTTGTGATTGCTTATGGAGGCTATTTAACTATTCATAAGGCGATAAGTCTGGGTGATTTTGTGTCATTCTTATTGTATTTGATTTTGTTACGACAACCATTAGAAATGCTTGGTAATACGTTGAATCTCTTCCAACGTGGATCAGCTTCATTCTCACGATTGGCAGAACTGTTGGATGCTCCGCTTGCTGTTTCTGACAGGGATACTGCAACAAGTCAGAAGCTAATTAGTGGAGATATTGAGGTTAAAAACCTTTCATTTAAGTATCCCGGAGCAACAAAAAATGTGCTGTCTGATATCTCGTTCAAGGTAAAAAAAGGACAAACCTTAGGTGTAATTGGTTCAATTGGTTCAGGTAAATCATCGCTTGCCAGCTTACTGTTAAGGGTTTATGATCCGCCGCATGGAACTGTATTAATTGATGGTGTAGATGTTCACAGTTATTATCTGAGAGATTTGCGTAATTCAATTGCTTTTGTTCCGCAAAGTGGATTTTTATTCTCAACGACTATTGAAGCAAATATTGCTTTTGCTGACGATGTGCTTGATGAGAATAAAGTGGAAGATTCTGCACAGGCGTCGGTTGTTCATGAGGATATTTTAAAATTAAAAGATATGTACAAAACAGAAATAGGTGAGAGGGGAGTAAGACTCTCCGGGGGACAAAAGCAAAGGGTTGCTATTGCCCGGGCTATTTATAAAGATGCACCGATAAATGTTCTTGACGATTCATTAAGTGCAGTAGATACAAATAATGAGCGATTGATTTTACAAAATTTACGTCAAGGAGAGAAAAATAAAACGAATATAATAATTTCTCATCGTTTGAGTGCAGTTATGCATGCTGAGGAAATTATCATTCTCGACGATGGACGAATAACGGATCGTGGTACGCATCAGTATTTACTTGAGACCAGTGAATTTTACAACAAATTGTGGAACATACAGTCTGGTGGAGAGGAACGTTCTAGTTCTTTAGCTGAAGCGAATGTCAAAACCAGTTTGATAGAGTCGATTTTGTCAGAAGAAGAAAATGAAGAGGAAGAAGAAAAAAAAAGGAGGTAAGTATGGCGCTTAGTATAAAAGATACACTGAAAGTACTTTTGCCTTATTGGAAAAATCACACAAAGCCGCTAGTTGGAATTTTCTTCCTTGTCATCTTTGTTGTTGCAGCTGATCTTTTGCAACCTCTTGTCATGAAGGAGGCGATAGATAAATATATATCTGTCCCAAATCCTGATTACAATACATTGCTTCTAATATCTGCATTTTATTTAGTGATTGTAATAGTTTCTTTTGGATTAACCTATTATCAGAGTATTTTACTACAGCTGACAGGACAAAGAATCATAAAGCATATACGAACTGATTTATTCAGACATATCCAGAGCCTTTCACTGAAATATTTTGATAAAAACTCTTCTGGACGAATCATTACCAATGTAGTAAGCGATACAGAGGCATTGAACTCATTTTTCACCGATTTTCTGGCGAATAACTTGCGAAACCTATTTACACTAATTATGATTATTGTATTTATGTTTAATCTGAATGTTAAAATCGCACTTTACTGTTTTCTTGTAGTTCCGATAATCATTTTTATATCAGCCTATTTTCAGAAACGTTTGCGTAAAGTGAATCAGGAAATGCGTAGTCGTTTATCAACTCTTATTTCTTTTCTGGCCGAAAATCTGGCAGGTATGTCAATCGTTCAGATTTTTAATCAGGAGCAAAAGCAATATAATGAGTTCGAGAATAGAAATGGTGCTTATCTAAAATCAGCAATTAAAGAAAATAGGTTGACTCTTGCTTTCTTTCTCTTTACAGAAGTAATAGGTGATTTTGGTGTTGCCGGGCTTATTTGGTTTGGAAGCGGGCCGGTAATTCGTGGGGATGTGTCTTTTGGGGTGCTTTTTGCATTTATTGGATACATACGCCGGTTTGTTCAACCAATTACTTCTATTACTATGCAGCTTAACACCTTTCAGAATATGCTTGTAGCTACCGAAAGGATTGTTGTAACTTTAAATGAAAAGCCGGATATTGTTGAAGCTGTTGAAGCTGCTGCTCCTGAAAAAATAAGAGGTGGAGTAGAGTTTAAAAACACATTTATGGCTTACAGGGAAGGAGTAAATGTTCTTAAAGGTATTTCACTGAACATAAAGCATGGGGACAGCGTAGGTTTTGTGGGAGCATCAGGAGCCGGGAAAACCACTTTGATGAATCTGTTGGCTCGTTTTTATGATACAACAGGTGGTTCTATCATAATTGATGGCCAGGATATTAAGAAGTGGCCTCTTGCCGACCTTAGACGCACTGTGGGAATTGTTCAACAGGATATTACTCTGTTTTCAGGTACCGTACTTGATAATATCCGTTTTTTCAGAACTGAAATTGATCGGGAGCGAGTGATTGAAGTTTGTAAATTGGTTGGTGCAGATGGCTTTATTAGCAGACTTTCAAAAGGCTATGACACATTATTGTCCGAAAGAGCTGCTACGCTTTCTTTTGGAGAAAGACAATTGCTTTCGTTTGCAAGAGTAATGGTCTTTAATCCGAAAATATTGATACTTGATGAAGCAACAGCCAGTCTTGACTCTGAAACAGAGGCTATTCTTCAGGAAGCAATAACAAAAGTATCTAAAGATCGTACGCTTTTAGTTATTGCCCACAGACTCTCTACAATTCAGCATATGGATTATATCGTGGTACTTGACAATGGACTTATTGTTGAAAAAGGCTCACATGAGGAACTTTTGGAAAAAGATGGCCACTACGGTACGTTACATAAATCCGGGGTACTTGTAGAAGAGTTAGCCAGCTGATGAAAAACTCTACTCTCTGTTTGATTTAGATTTATTTTTCAATAACTTTTCAATAATTATTTACAAAAATGACAACATTAACAGGAACTCAAGATAAAGAAGTTGTTAAACAACTTCTTTTAGACGAAGCCAGATTAGATCTCGAATTTAATGAAAAAGGTATTTTTTATGATGCAGAGGAAATAAAACGAATCAGAGGAAATGTCGTAGAACCCAAAACTTATGGGAGAGATCCTGTTGGATTTAGTTTTGTACTCCCTCATGGTATTACATCGAATGCTAAATTTAATCGGTGGACACCTTATTCTATTGTTGTTGAAAACGATAAACCTATTTTGTATAATGACAAAGAACCAATTGCTGAAATAAAATTTCACAACAGAACTCAACATCCTGTGTTGGAGGAGAGACTTTCAACAGGTGAAAAAGTAAGAAGCATAATAGGTAGTAATCAACATGGAGAGATAAGTATCGGGTATAGTGCCGAATGTTCATTGAAAGATTTGGGCGAAGATTGCCTGTTCTGTTCTATCAATGTACGTGAAAAAGATCCGGAAAGACCATTGCTCAAAAATCCGCGTCAGATTTCAGAAGCATATCATCTAGCCCGTCAGGCAGGAATTGCAAACCAATTGCGCATCACCGGCGGTTTTGTGCCTGAGCGTCGCGAACTGGAATACTATTTGGATGTGGCCGAAGCCATTCATGAAAATTACGAAACATTCAAAGGTGTGGCAGTAATTGGAGCACCGGCCGATTTGTCCATTTTAGAAAAATATAAAGAAGCAGGATATTCAGACATTTCTCACAACCTGGAGGTTTGGGACAAAAATCTTTTCGCTCTCATTGTACCTGGGAAAAGTAAACGCAATGGAGGTTGGGAACACTGGTTGAGATCACTTGAGAGATCCGTTGAAATTTTTGGAAGAGGAAATGTACATTCCAATTTCGTAGGTGGATTGGATCCTAAAGATGGATTTATTGAAGGTATTGAGTATTTGTCCTCAAAAGGAATTGTGGCTCACTTCGGGCCATTTCGCCCTCAAAAAGGAACTCCATTGGAAGGATGGCGTAGTCCGGAAGCATCGTTCCACTGGGAAGTATTGGATAAAGTCACCGACATACAAATTCGTCATGGTTTCACCACCGAGCAAATGTACCGGGGTCCTGGGTCCGGCGACCACACCGGAAGAGTCCTCAGAACAAAAAGAGGAGATTTTGAGGGTGATTATTTGGATATTTACAAATACCCTGCTATAGATTAATAATAACATAGCACAATTAATTCAATCAAATTAAAATATAAAAAATGTCAGAAATAGAAACTCAGATTAAACGAAAAGAAGAGGTTAAACAACTTCTTCTGGATGAGGCCAAATTGGCACTTGATTTTAATGAAAAAGGTATTTTCTTTAATGCCGAAGATATAAAACGATTCAGAGCAACCGATGCGGATGTAAATGGATTTCGAAGAAATGCCGGAGGAGTTGGTTTTGCTTTGCCACATGGTATTACTACAAATGCAAAATTTAACCGTTGGACACCTTACTCGATAGTGGTGGAAAATGACAAACCTATATTGTATAATGATAAAGAGCCTATTGCTGAAATTACTTTTCCAACCAATACTCCGAATCCCGTATCGGAACAATTATTAAGTTCAGGTCAAAAGGTTAAAAATATATTGAACATTTCTCAGCATGGAGGTGTGCATGTTTCATACAGCGACGAATGTTCGTTGAAAGATCTAGGCGAAGATTGTCTGTTCTGCTCGTACAATGTGCGCGAGAGAGATCAGGACAGACCATTAATAAAAAACCCGGGACAGGTGGCTGAGGCCTATCATCTTGCTCGTCAGGCAGGCGTAGCCAACCATTTTCGTATTACCGGTGGTTTTGTTCCCGAACGTCGCGAATTGGGATATTACATCGATGTGGCTGAAGCCATTCGTGAAAAATACAATTCATTCTATGGTGTAGCAATAATTGGTGCACCTGAAGATGTATCAATACTTCTAAAATATAAAGAAGCGGGATTCTCCAATATTTCACACAATCTTGAGGTTTGGGATAAAAATCTTTTTGCGCTGGTATGCCCTGGCAAGAGCAAACGCAATGGAGGTTGGGAACATTGGCTCGGTTCTTTGGAAGCTGCTGTTGATGTATTTGGCAAAGGGAATGTTCATACCAATATCGTTGGTGGACTTGAACCTAAAGATTCAATTCTTGAAGGTATTGAGCATTTAGCCTCTAAGGGAATTGTTGCTCATTTCAGTGTTTTCCGTCCTGAAAAAGGAACTCCATTTGAAGGGTACCGTAGCCCGGAAGCATCGTTCCACTGGGAAGTACTTGACAAGGCTACCGATATATTCCTGCGTTATGGTTTTAATTCTTTGCAGTTGTATAGTGGTCCTGCTTCAGCAGATCATAGCGGACGTGTTTTCAGAATAAAAAACGGTGAATTTGAGGGTGAAAAACTTGGCGTATATAAATATCCATCAATAGATTAATTGAAAAGTGCAAAATAGTCAAGTGTTATTGATTTTGCATCATTCAAATTTCTAAAAACATAAAATATATTTTAATAAATAGTAGTAAATGTCTGTAATAAACGAATCAAAAAGTAAAGAAGAAATCAAACAGCTTCTTTTAGATGAAGCCAGATTAAGTCTGGAACTTTCAGAAAAAGGTATTTTTTATAATGCCGAGGATATCAAACGTATTCGGGATAAAACAGGAGCCAACTCTCCATTTGGGCGTAGGGATGGTCTGCCCGGTTTTCATCTTCCACACGGAAATAACGCAAGTGGTAAATTTAGCAAATATACGCCCTATTCAATCGCAGTTGAAGATGATAAACCGATTTTATATAATGAAAAAACGCTTATTGGTGAATTAGAGTTTCAGAAAGCACATCCTGCTTCGGAACAATTACTCAGCACGGGTGAAAAGGTGAGAGATATATTGAATATCAGCGCACAAGGAGGTCTGCACGTAATGTATAGCAATGAGTGTGCTCTGAAAGACAGAGGCGAAGATTGCCTGTTTTGCGCATTCAACGAACGTGCCAAAGATGGTGAAACAAACAAGGTCCTTTTGAAATCTCCAAGGCAAGTCGCAGAGGCTTACGATATTGCCCGTCGGGCAGGCGTTGCCAACCATTTCCGTATTACCGGTGGCTTTGTTCCCGAACGCCGTGAATTAGAATACTATATCGATGTTGCTGAAGCCATACGCGAAAAATATGATACATTCAATGGTGTAGCTGTTATAGGTGCTCCTGCCGATCTTTCGGTTCTATCCAAATACAAGGAAGCTGGGTTTGGTAATATCTCGACAAACATTGAAGTCTGGGACAAGAATCTTTTCGCAGTCATGTGTCCGGGCAAGGAAAAACGTAATGGCGGTTGGCGACACTGGATTGATTCTTTGGAAGCTTCGGTGGAAATATTCGGAAAGGGAAATGTTCACTCTACCATTGTTGGTGGGCTTGAAATCAAAGAATCTACCCTTGAAGGAATTGAATTTTTTGCATCAAAAGGTATTGTTTGTCACTTCAGTGCTTTCCGCTCAGAGAAAGGTACTGCATTGGAAGGATTCCGTAGTCCTGATGCTAATTTCCACTGGGAATTATTAGATAAAGCAACTGATATTTATCACCGATATGGTTTTACAACGTATCAAATGTACAGTGGACCTGCTTCGGGTGGTCATAGTGCCGGAGTTTTCAGAATTAAAGGTGGAGACTTTGAAGGAGACAAACTTAATACATGGAAATTCCCTTCATTGGATTAGCATGAGTACTTCGTAATATACCCTAAAAATAAGAATTACGAATTACAAATTATCGATTAAAAGTAATGTGCTAATTCATAATTCAGTGTAACCTAATGTGCAAAATAAAGATAGAGTTTACAGTTGTAAATATTAATTTTTAAGAAAATGTATGAAGAAAAGAAAATTCAAAAAAAAGAAAAAGAAGCTGTAAAAGAGCTCCTTTTAAAGGAAGCTAGATTTGGTTTAGATCTTGTGGAAAGGGGTATTTCATTCAATGTCGATGAAATAAAACGGATTAAAGCTTTGACTGGGGCAGATTCTGAAAATAACCGAAGGGGTAGAGATAATCTGTCATTTATTCTTCCACATGGAAATAGTTCAAATGGACATTTAACTCGTTGGACTCCATATTCGGTAGTTGTAGTGGATAATAACCCTGTTTTATACGAAGATAAAACGCGGATAGGTGAAATCTCTTTTCCACAAGATTCACATCCCGTTTCGAAGCAACTACTAAGTACTGGTGAAAAGGTTAGTGATATTTTAGGCATCAATGCTTCGGGTGGGTTACATGTTAATTATAGTAATGAGTGTGCTTTAAAAGATTTAGGCGAAGATTGTTTATTCTGTACAATTAATCATCTTACTACCGATGGTGCTGTTAGATAAGTGATTTTAAAAACACCTCGTCAAGTAGCAGAGGCTTATGATTTAGCTCGTCAAGCAGGTGTGGGTAATCATTTCCGTATTACGGGAGGTTTTGTGCCTGAGCGGCGTGAATTGGAATACTATATTGATGTTGCAGAGAAAATCAGAGAAAAATACGATGATTTCTATGGTGTGGCTATCATTGGAGCACCAGGAGACCTTTCTGTTCTTTCGAAATATAAAGAAGCCGGATTCTCAAATATTTCTCATAATATTGAGGTTTGGGATAAGAATCTTTTTGCACATATATGTCCGGGAAAAGATAAACGCAATGGTGGTTATCGCCATTGGATTGAATCTCAAGAGGCTACTGTGGATGTTTTTGGAAAGGGAAATGTGCATTCAACAATAGTTGGAGGTCTTGAACCAAAAGAATCGACCTTGGAAGGTATTGAGTATTTCGCATCGAAAGGGATTATTTGTCATTTCAGTCAATTCCGACCAGGGAAAGATACACCGCTGGAAGGATATCGCAGTCCTGAAGCTTCATTTCACTGGGATCTATTGGATAAAGCAACTGATATTTACCATCGTTATGGATTCACAACTCTACAAATGTACAATGGATCGGCTTCTGGAGGTCATAGTGCGGGAGTTTTCAGGATTAAAGGTGTTGAATTTGAATGAGATAAGCTAATACAATGGAAATTCCCTTCATTAGATAAATAGAATTAATCACAAAATATAATTGTGAAAACTCTTTTTTTGGAAGTGGCTATAATTGAATGAGAATATCTTTTGCAGACAAAAATGTTTGATATTCAGAACAGCTTTATTCCGTATTCGATTTGAAAGTTTGCATTGCCAGCGAAGATATAAGCCATTGCGATAGTATATGAATTTAGCTCATCAAAATGTTTAGAGTTTACGTAAAAACGGAATCACTTACGAATATTTATACGATGCCACATTTATGACTTCTTCTTATCTGCATGATATATAAAATTGAAGATGAACTATTTTCTGTTTTCAACGATTGAAAACTTTTGTTGAGAGGAAAATAATACATCAAAATAAGAAATTTAAAAATGAGTGAAATAAAATTTTATCATCCAAAAACAGTACTACAAAATATTCTAGCTACTGCCAACAAAACTATCTTTAATCAACTGTGGTTAATTAAAGTGCTTCCTCCTTTGATTTTAATTATAGCATGGGAAACTGCTAGTCGGTTAGGATATCTTAAACCTCTTATACTTCCGGCTCCAACTGCTATTTTAAAAGCAGCTTACTATTTGATAGAATCAGGTGAATTATTCCATCATATTGGTATAAGTCTTATTCGTATTTTGAAAGGGTATGCTGTTGGGGCAGGATTGGCTCTAGTATTAGGTCTTCTTATCGGAATATTTAAACGCTTTGATCAGGCAACTACGTTGCTTCTGGAATTTTTGCGTCCAATTCCTTTCTTTGCTTGGTTGCCTTTAATTATTTTGTGGTTGGGTATTAGTGAAACAACTAAGACGACTATTATTGCGATTGCTTGTTTTTGGCCCGTGTTGTTAAATGTTATTGCAGGTGTTAAGTCAGTCGATAAGAAATACCTTGAAGTAGCTTTGATTCTTGAGAAAAATAGATATCAGACACTTACGAAAGTGGTATTGCCATCTGCATTACCGTCTATTTTTACGGGCTTGAGAATAGGGATGGGTATGGCATGGGGGGCTGTTGTTGCTGCTGAGGTTATTGCATCGACATCAGGTATTGGATTTCTGCTTATGTATTCCCGGGAAATGTGGCAGCCGGATATAACATTTGTAGGTACTTTTACTATTGGTATTATAGGATTGATTATTGAAAGTATATTTACATTTATTGAAGATCATTTAATCAAATGGAATAAAAATAATAAAAGTAATAATAGGAAAGGAAGGATAAAATAGGTATGGGAACTTTAGAAACATTATTCATAGAAAATTTGAGTAAAACTTACAAAGCAGAAAATGGGGATGTACATGCGTTGGAGAACGTGAATCTTACGATCAAACCCGGTGAATTTATAACTTTTGTTGGTGCTAGCGGTTGCGGAAAAAGTACTCTGTTGAGGTTAATAGCTGGTCTTGAAAAAGAATTTTTAGGAGATATTAAACTTGGAGCAAATAAAATTAAAGGGCCAAGTATAAATAGAGGAATGGTATTTCAGGAAGCCAGACTTTTCCCGTGGCTAACAGCAGAAGAAAATATAGCTTTTGGTTTTGTTGATAAAAATATTTCGCCAGAAGAAAAGAAAAAAATAGTTGACGAACATATTGAATTGGTAAATCTGAATGGATTTGCGAAATCATATCCACACCAGCTTTCAGGAGGGATGCAACAACGGGTCAGTATTGCGCGTGCACTGGTAAACTCTCCAAAAATACTTTTACTCGATGAACCTTTTGGGGCACTTGATGCACTTACCCGATTACAAATGCAGCAGGAATTTTTACGTATTTGGGGAAAGGAAAAAACTACTGTACTACTGGTGACACACGATGTCGATGAGGCTATCTATTTGGCTGATAGGGTTGTTGTTATGTCTTGCCGGCCAGGTTCCATCAGTAAAGTAATAAATGTGAATGAGTCCCGTCCACGCGATCGAAATAGTTGTGCATTTGCTGATATTAAAAGGGAAATTTATAAAGTGATTTTTAAAGAGGAAAGTCACCTGATAGACTACTATATTTAAAAATTTACTCACAATGTTTATAAAACATAGAAAGCAAAATATGAGAAATATAATTAAAATAATATATATTTTGGTGCTTATGGTTGCTGTTAGTGCATGTACAACAAAAGGGAAAAAAACAGAAGCATTGACGGTATTACGGGTTGGTAGTCGTACAGTAACGAATCCTCAGGTAATCCAAATCAGGGCTGCAAATTTGTTTAAGGAAAACGGTTTAAATGCTAAAGTTGAATATGTTGTTGGTGCTAATGGACCAGCATTAATGGAATCATTCCTTGCTGGTCAGATAGATGTTGCCGTGTTTGGTGACCAACCAGCTGTTATGGGATGGTTAAGAGGTGTTGATGTGAAAGCTGTAGCAAATTTTCCTTCAAGTCCAAGGAGTACGTATATTATGGTGGCTGATTCTGAAAAAATAAAGACAATGCATGATTTGAAAGGGAAGAAGATTGCTGTGCAAATTGGTACTGTAAGTCAACACTGGCTTTTTCTCACTCTTCAACAAGCAGGAATGAAAGCCAGTGATGTTAAAATGCTAAATGTGCCGGGTGGTGATGCTTCAGTTGCTTTGATGACTCATGAGATAGATGCCGCGGTATTGAGTGAGCCAACGATCTCACTTTTAGAAGAAAGAAAGATTGCAGCAAAATTAAAAGAATCTCGTTGTGCGAAAACATATTCAGAAGTATTGCTTGTGTCGGGTGATTTATATAGAAATCATCCAGAAGTAATTAAAACTATCATTTCGACATATCAAGAAGCTAATGCCTGGATAATCGATAATCCAGATAAAGTTGTAAAAGCAATTGGATCAAGAATAACTTATAAAGCACTTCCTAAAAATGTATTGAGGAGACAGTATGGTAGAAATCTTAGTCAGGTCAAATATGTAGGTATTACAGATTCTGCAAAGTTGAGTTTTAAACAAATTGTTGGTTTTTTGAAAGATTTAAAAGTTGTACCGAAACATGGAACACTAGCTGATTCGACTCAAAAATTCTACGACTCACGCTTTGTAGATGAATATTATAAAGATAAAGCAAAGCGTAATAAAACTACTTTGGCGGAAATAATAAAAAGAGAGAGTAGTGTGAAGATTAGATCGGGTAATAATAAAAACTGAATAATAAAAAACAATAATAAGAATTAAAGAAGACCTCTTGATTTATAATTGAATGGAAAACTTATATTTATAAAAATAAAGTATTATATGAAAAGTATTTGTGAAATAGTATTTGTTTTTGCACTTCTGGTTGTGTTAGGTGCATGTACAAAAAAAGAACAAAAATCAGAACCCTTAACTGTATTACGGGTTGGTTGTCTGGGTGTAACTAATGCTCAGGTACTCCGGATAAGATCTGCAAATTTGTTTAAGAAAAACGGTATCAATATTAATGTTGAATATCAAGTTGGTTCAAGTGGACCTGTATTAATGGAATCGATTCTTGCAGGTCGCATTGATGTTGCGGCCTTTGGTGATCAGCCTGCCATTATGGGTTGGTTAAGGGGAGTTGATGTTAAAGCAGTAGCAAATTTTCCCTCAAGTCCCCGAAACACTTATATTTTGGTTGCCGATTCACAGAAAATAAAAACTATGCAGAATTTGAAAGGAAAGAAAATATCAGTTCAAATTGGGACAATAAATCAGCACTGGCTCTTCCTTTCTCTACATCAGGCAGGGATGAAGGTTAGTGATGTGAAAATGTTGAATGTGCCGGGTGGCGATGCTTTAGTTGCATTAATGACTCATGAAATAGATGCTGCCGTATTGAGTGAACCAACTATTTCGCTCCTTGAAGAGAGAAAGGTAGCTGCTAAATTAAAAGAATCCCGATGTGTAAAAACATATTCCAATGTGTTGCTTGTGTCAGGTAGCTTATATAGAAATCATCCGGAAATAATAAAACAAATAATTGCTACTTATTACGAAGCTAATGCATGGATAATTGACAATCCAGACAAAACGGTAAAGTTAATCGGTTCAAAGATAACTTATAAAGCACTTCCTGCAGATGTATTAAAGAGACAGTACAGTAGAAATCTTAGTAAAATTAAATACATTGGTTTTACTGATTCTTCAAAGTTGAGTTTCAAACAAATAGTTTATTTTCTGAAAGAATTAAAGGCTGTGCAACAACATGGAACTATAGCCGATTCAACTCAAAAATTTTACGATTCCCGATTTGTAGATGAATATTATAAAGATAAAGCCAAACGAAATAATACTACAGTAAGTGAAATAATAAAGAGAGAGAGTGGTATAAAACAGAAACAGAAACAGAAACAGAAACAAAAAAGTAAAAATAAAATAATTGTTTAATATTTAAAATAAAAAAAATGGGATATTTATTTTCATCCGAATCGGTTTCGGAAGGTCATCCAGACAAAGTAGCCGATCAAATTTCAGATGCCATTCTAGATAACTTTCTGGCACAGGACAAAAACTCTAAAGTAGCCTGCGAGACGCTTGTTACGACAGGACAAGTAGTTTTAGCAGGTGAAGTGAAATCGACAGCTTACGTAAATGTACAAGAAGTGGCTCGCAAGGTAATTAACCGTATTGGCTATACCAAAAGCGAATATAAATTTGATGGTGATTCTTGCGGTGTTTTCTCTGCATTGCACGAGCAGTCAAGTGATATTAATCAGGGTGTCGTGCGGGAAAATCCTATAGATCAAGGTGCCGGAGATCAGGGAATGATGTTTGGTTATGCTAGCAATGAAACCAAAAACTTGCTGCCTGTTTCATTAGACCTCTCCCATGCTTTGGTTAAAGAATTGGCAGTTATTCGTCGCGAAGGGAAAATTGCCTATTTACGTCCTGATTCAAAATCGCAAGTAACTGTCGAATACAACGACAATAATCGGCCTGTGAAGGTTCACACCATTGTGGTGTCAACTCAGCACGATGATTTTGTACAGCCAACAGCCACAAAAAGCCAACTACAGGCTGATCACGAAATGCTGAATAAAATCCGTGAAGACGTGAAAAGTATTTTGATTCCGCGTGTAAAAGCATTGGATCCACAATTTGCTGAATTAATTAAAGATGATGTTATTTTACACGTTAATCCAACAGGAAAATTTGTTATTGGTGGTCCTCACGGCGATACAGGGTTAACCGGACGTAAGATCATTGTTGATACTTATGGTGGTAAAGGTGCACACGGTGGTGGAGCTTTCTCAGGCAAAGATCCTTCCAAGGTTGACCGATCGGCAGCATATGCAGCCCGTCATATAGCTAAAAACATCGTGGCTGCGGGACTTGCCAACGAAGTATTGGTACAGGTGGCATATGCAATTGGTGTTGCTAAGCCCTTGAATCTGTATATAAATACTTATGGAACTGCTCAGGTACAATTAAGCGATGAAGAAATTGTCACTAAAATTGAAAAACTATTCGACCTGCGTCCCAAGGCTATTGAAGAGCGTTTGAAATTGCGTTTCCCAATTTACGAAGAAACGGCTTCTTATGGTCATGTAGGTCGTACTCCGGTAACAGTTATTAAAAATTTTAAAGATGGTAACGGTAAGGATTTCACCGAAACCGTTGAATTGTTTACCTGGGAAAAAACAGACAAAGTTGACGATATAAAAGCTGAATTCGGATTGCAAAATAAAGAACTTATAAATTCAGAAGTTCTTGTAAGCATTTTTTAAGCTGCAGTTAATCCTACTGTTCTTTCTTGATATATTTTTATTCAAAATAATTTCAATAATACGCTATTATACATATGAAAAATTGATGTCGAAGAATTATATTTCCCATTTAGTTTGTGCAGAATGTAATAAAAAATATGAAGCTGCTGACATACAGAATGTCTGTGTTGACCCTGAATGTTTAGGTTCGCTTTTAGTACAATATAAACTTAATGAAGCGACTGTCAGAAAAGAAGATCTCAAAAATCGTCCCTTCACAATGTGGCGATTTCATGAATTCCTTCCGGTAATACAGTCTGAAAATATTGTTACTCTTGGCGAGGGTGGAACACCTTTACTTAAAGCAGAGAAGCTTGGAAATGCGTTCGGTTTTTCTGAATTGTATATCAAAGACGAAGGAGGAAACCCAACAGGTTCGTTTAAAGCCCGCGGTATGAGTGCAGCTATTTCCAGGGCAAAAGAGCTTGGAATTAAAAAAGTAGCTATCCCAACAGCTGGTAATGCCGGAGTTGCATTGGCTGCTTATGGGGCAAAAGCGGGCCTTGAAGTAGTTGTGTATATGCCCATCGAAACGCCTGAACAACACAAAAAGGAGTGTCGTTATTATGGTGCAAAAGTAATTGAAGTTGCAGGAAACATTGGCGATTGTGGCAAATTGGTAACGGAACTATGTCAAAACGAAGGTTATTTTAATATCTCCACCTTAAAGGAGCCTTATCGATTGGAAGGAAAAAAAACCATGGGTTACGAACTGGCGGAACAATTTAACTGGGAGTTACCTGATGTCATTTTATATCCAACAGGTGGTGGTACTGGATTAATCGGATTTTGGAAAGCCTTTGAAGAGCTGGAAGTATTGGGTTGGATTGGTAAAAAGAGACCACGTATTATTGCCGTTCAATCCGATAGTTGTGATGGTGTGGTAAGTGCTTTTCATAATAAAAAAGTTGGAGTGGAAGCAGTTGACCACGGATTTACCGTTGCCAATGGATTGCGTGTTCCCAAACCCTATGCCGATAAACTGGTTCTACGGATACTCAGCGATTACAATGGTACAGCTATTAGCGTTAATGATAAAGATATACTCAAAGCATTAAGCGAGATTTCCCGCTTTGAAGGTCTTTTCCCGGCACCCGAAGGGGCTGCCCTGTGGGCTGCAACGAAACAGCTCAAAGCTCAGAATATCATTTCTAAGTCGGATAAGATTGTGTTAATCAATACCGGAAATGGCTATAAATATGCCGATAATATTTGGTAATAAACTAAAATTGAATGAACAACAAGCTGATTATTATCCGTGGACCTTCAGCTTCAGGTAAATCATCCCTTGCAAAGAAGTTGTTCAACACTTCGAAATCCAACGTTGTGTTGATTCATCAGGATTATTATCGCTATATTTTCAATCATACAAGTGAAGGGAGTAAAGCTAATTCGGAAGTTATTCATAAAATGATAGAACATAATTTGACGATTTTGTTGCAGACTGGCTACGATGTTATTCTGGAAGGTGTTCTGACAAATAAATCATATCAGGATATTCTTGAAAGATTAATAGAAATGCACATTGGCGAAAGTTATGCCTTTTACTTCGATTTGAGTTTTAAAGAAACGCTTAGGTGGCATTGGACAAGGAATAATAATATGTTGGACTATGGTGAAAAGGACATGCTGGGTTGGTATTCGCTTTGCCAGCCATTAAATCATATTCAGGAATATTTAATTCCTGAGCCCTTGTCAGAGGACCAAGTTTATCAAAGAATTGTCCAACTATCTGGGCTTGAAATATTTTAATTATTACACCAAAAATGTATGAAGAACCTATTTTTACTTCTATTTATATTTTCCACATTAACTCTTTACTCTGGTAATAAAGAAAATATTAAAGATCATTTACTTCCAGTTGTTGAACGTGATACAGTTCCCCGGATCGCTATTATGTCCGCATTTGATGCTGAACTTATCAAGCTTCTTGACAGTATACAACTCACCTCCAAGGTAGTTATAAACGGTCGCACGTTGTGGCTGGGCAAAATGAAAGGCCATAATGTTGTACTGCTCTTGAGCGGCGTAAGCATTGTGAATGCAACAATGACAACCGAATCACTTCTCGACAAATTTCTGATTACATCGATTGTATTTTCAGGAATTGCAGGGGGAGTAAATCCCGACCTGCAGGTGGGTGATGTCACGGTAGCTGCCCAGTGGGGTAACTATCAGGAACAGCGCTTCGCACGCAAAACGAATGCCGGTTGGGATGCAGGTCCTCGTCATCACGAGTTTCCTAATTTTGGGATGATGTTCCCCAACAACTCATCAGTGGCTCGCGTGGATGGCATCCCTGATAAACAGGAGAGTCGTTTTTGGTTCCCAGTGGACAGTACCCTGCTTGCAGTAGCTAAAGATCTATCCAGAGATATTCCTCTCAAACGCTGTGTTAACGATACGGATTGTCTGGATCACCAGCCCCGTCTGGTAGTGGGCGGCAACGGAGTAAGTGGACCCACCTTTGTGGATAATGCAGAATACCGCACTTATGTATGGAACACCTTCCACGCAGATGCACTGGATGCGGAGACCGCTGCCGTAGCCTTTGTAGCTTATGTACATAGGGTGCCATTTATTGCTTTCCGATCTCTTTCAGATCTTGCAGGCGGAGGTCCGGGAAAGAATGAATCTCGTACTTTCGGAAAGCTTGCTGCCGAAAATTCGGCCACCGTTGTCCTATCCTTTCTATCCAAACTTACTTCTAACAATAAATGATTATCATGCAACGCTACTTCCAGTTTTCCGAAAAGGGCACGAGCTACCGAACTGAAATATTGGCCGGTCTGACAACTTTCCTGACTATGGCTTACATTATTGTAGTGAACCCTGCTATCCTTGAGGCCGCAGGTATTCCCAAGGGACCGTCCATGACTGCCACCATTCTTTCTGCAGCGTTTGGAACTCTTATTATGGGTGTTATTGCCAAACGCCCCTTTGCCATTGCACCGTATATGGGTGAGAATGCATTTATTGCCTTTACAGTGGTAAAGGTGCTGGGGTACACCTGGCAGGTAGCTCTGGGAGCTATCTTCCTAGCTGGTCTGGCGTTCACCGTCCTCACAGTGTTGCGGGTTCGAGGCTGGCTGGCAGAGGTCATTCCGCTTAACCTCAAATACGCTTTTACGGTGGGCATCGGGTTGTTCCTGACCTTCATTGGACTCAATGAGTCTGGTGTGGTATCTTTAGGAGTTCCCGGATCTCCTGTGTGTCTTGGAAATCTTTCAAGTCCCTCGACGCTTTTGGCTATCGCGGGATTTTTTCTGATTGCAATCCTGACAGCTAAGCGTGTCCATGGTGCCCTTATCATTGGGATTTTGGCTGTTACATCTGCATCTATCGTATTGGGATTGACTGCGCTTCCACAGAGCTTTGTAAGCCTGCCACCATCGCCTGCCCCTATCCTCGGTCAACTCGACATATCAGGGGCACTTTCCATCAAGGCTCTTCCGGTTGTACTCATCGTATTTGTAATGGCTTTTGTGGATACCATCGGAACTCTTATCGGACTTTCGGCACGCGCTGGGCTCCTCGACGAAAAAGGAAATCTTCCCAACATCGAAAAGCCCCTTTTAGCCGATGCTTTGGCTAACATTATTTCACCTTTGTTAGGAACCACTACTTCAGGTGCCTACATAGAATCAGCTTCTGGCATCGAGGAAGGTGGACGAACCGGTTTCACCGCCGTTGTAGTTGCTTTATTCTTTCTGCTCGCTTTATTTTTTACGCCTATCCTGACAGTCACACCACCGCAGGCTTACGGGCCGGTACTGGTACTGATCGGATGCTTTATGATCAAGTCTGCAGCTAAGATTGACTTCGAAGACTTTACGGAACTTGTCCCTGCCTTCCTGACATTGTCTCTCATTAGCTTCACCTACAACATAGGTGTTGGTATCACCGCAGGCCTCATTGTTTACCCATTGCTTAAGCTCACCACCGGCCGCGTCAGTGAGGTGCCCAAAGCACTGTGGATATTAGCAGCCGTATCGCTCCTGTTCTATATCGTTTACCCTTACCATTGAGCCAATTTCATAGTGTATCGTCGTTTGCAGCTGTATATTGAAATATCTGTGTAAATGAATAATTCTCTTTTTAATTGTTCGTTTAAAAATGCTAATTATTGGCAATATACCACAAACGGGGTATATAAATGCCTTATTTATGGTAGAGATTGTATCCCATAATTCACCTATTTTTGCATTGTAAAAAAAGAAACCTTACTTATCATTAGAATTCTTGAATTCTAATGATAAGTGTCTAATAACCTGTATTGCATTTAAAAACACTAGTTATTTTAAATGTATTATGGGTTATTGTATTATTTCCCCTTGGATGATTTGAATTCGTGTGTGTTATTTATTCTATTTTTATGCAAATTCCCGTAAAATATCGCTTTGTTTTGAAGTTTTTATCTGTTGTATTATTCTTTTTAATTATTCCTGCATCCTATGCATCAGCTAAAAATTTCAAAGAGAACATTGAAGAGCCAATAATCCTTCGCTGGTTAGACAATGTAGTGT
>Ga0302210_10000177_pt1 | contig 30108 bp, 49 predicted proteins | sample II_Fen_E3_2_FD_198793 | JGI IMG/M metagenome (GOLD analysis project Ga0302210, IMG submission 198793) | Peat permafrost microbial communities from Stordalen Mire near Abisko, Sweden - II_Fen_E3_2 | ecosystem: Environmental > Terrestrial > Soil > Wetlands > Permafrost | place: Sweden: Abisko... | reverse complement strand
TTAAAATTAAATCGTTTTCAGCAACAATTGAGTCATACTCTTTTTTAACTGCTATTTTTTCATTAGGCGTTAATTTAGAATCCGATGCAATATCGGCAAGCAAACTATTGGCAGTAGAAGCTGAATTAGCAGCACCGTTTGCAGTAGATTGAGCAGCACTAGCAGCACTAGCAGCACTACTTGCTGCACTTGAAGCTGAAGTTGACGTGTTGTTTATATCAATTAAGGTAACACCTTCACCGGTTATAGAAGTACTTCCATTAAGACTTGTTATTTTGTTAGCTGATAAAGTTCCAGTTATTTTAGCATCAGTTATAGTCGCGTCACGTATTAAAGCTCCTTCGAAAGATGCAGAGTTAGCTTGTCTAACAAAGCATATATAATTTCCTTGCCCTGTTGCCCAATCTGATGTAATTGCTATAATTACTTGTAAATCCGTTAATGTGGGTAAACCAGTTCCAGCAATAGATTTACTCAAAGTAGCAATATTGGTACTATCGTTTAAAGTTGCAATTATATAGCAAGCACTAGCTGTTGCTAAAGTTCCAGCAGCTAAAGTATAGGTTTTATCCGCACGATCTATATAACCATCAGACCAATTTAAAGTTGCGGTTGCAAAATAAAAGTTAGAGTTTCTAATATAAAAATCTACTCTTTGAGCAGCGTCTAAATTACCTGCATCAATACTAAAGCTGTTTACCGTTACAGAGTATTCATCAGAATAAATAGCCCCGTCAGAACCAAACGAGTCATAAGCCGCTGCCCGAACATACCACACACCGACCGTAGCTGCTGTCTTTGTAACCTGAGCCTCACTACCCCCTGTGTTGATCTGGTTAGACGTTCCTGGCGTAAATCCGCTCGTCTGCGATGCGCAAACGATGAAACCGGCAAAATCAGAATCGAGCGGAACGGGCAAAGCTACTGAAAAAATGTTTACCCCGCCAGTTAAAACAATTCCTGTAAGTTTTGCAACAGGGGGATTGTTAACTTCCAACTTAGCAGGATTTGCCGATACTTCGCCCCAAGTAGAAACCGCTCTTAATTCAAACTTAACATTTCTTTTTGGCAATCCTGAATTGTCGGCGTAATTTTTTTCATAGTCATAATTATAGCTTTCAGTAGCTAAATATTCAGTTCTAAGCAAAACATCATTTTCAGTAAATACTTTTAATTCATAATATCTAAACCAAGAATTATTTTGATTGACAGAAGCCGTACTGTCAACAGTGCTGCTAACTCTAGGAGATACTTTACGCCAATCCAATTTAATATCTTTGCCCACAAATTCAGTAATGTTTCCTTGCCCAAATATTTCCAAACCAGTTATATCAGGTATAACAAAATCAGGCAGAGGAACATAACAACTTGTAGTGACCCAATCTGACATTACGCCTAATGCACTAATTGCCCGAACTCTAATATTATAAGTACCTTCAAGCAAATTATTAACAGTTGCAACCGTGTCACTTGTATCCGGTATGCTTAACCAAATAGCGGCAGACGGTTCTTCATATTGGACTTGATATTTAACAGCTCTTCCATCTCCGGCAGACCAAGTTATATACAAATCCATTCTTGTGTTTGTATTTGAATTAGTGTCATATCTTCGATAGTTGCTCGCTAATTGTATTGGTTTACTGACAATTCTAGCGTCTGGTAATATTGTGTTAGGAGCTAAATCTACAGTTGTTTCTTCCCCACTATTCCAAGCATAGCAACCTATTGCATCTTCTTGAAGTTGCAAATCAATGCCGCCCTCCGGGTTCATTTTCCAATCTCTAACTGTAAATATTTTTTGGGCCCATCCTAAGTAGTTTATAGTAATTGGAACATTATCACCAACCGCTAAAGGAAAAGCAGACCATTTTGCAGGAAAATCAACAGCAATGCTTTGTCTGCTTTTTTCCAATACTATTTTAGCAATGCGTTGAGCCATACCAGCATCGGTAACATAAGAGAGTTGAATATCTTTTACAATTTCAATCCCTCCGTCTTCTTCTAAATATAAAGCATTTGTGACTTTAGGAAAATCTATAGTTTGCCAAGTTTCAGTAGAAACGAAAGTTCCTTTGACAGTATTAAATTTGTCCTTCATGCTCGACAAAGGTCTTACTTTAATAGAACCTCTTAAATCCGAATCAGTAAGACCCACAATTGAAGAATTCATTCCATAAAAAGTTAAATCAGGGGCGTAATAAGCGGCTGGCAATATTCTGTATTGCCCTTGAGTCCAAGTAATAGCCCCATAAGCAGTTGCAAAAATTTCATTCATTATTGCAGTAGGTGTTTTATCTACTGTGAACGATCCATTAATAGGATATCTTTTTTGAGTAGCGCCGTTTGCTGACAAAACATCTTCATCGCAAATATTTGCAGCAGCTATTAAAACCGTTTCATTTATATCTTCTTCATAAACAGCATTCAAACCAAATTTAGAGGTTAAATAGTTATTTACACATAAAGCCCAATTATTACTATAATTGGTAAGTTCTGTGCGAGGATTATAAATTTTGTTATTACCCAAAATTAAAGCTTTTACGTTGGGCAATCCGTTTGGAAAAATTGTATCGTTTTTCTCCATTGTGACCACTACATAAGCTCTATTTGTCAATTTGCAATCGGAAGTCCAAGGAGAACCGTCAAAAACTCTAATTTCCCAAGTTTGACCGATACTATGGCCAGTTAAAGCAGAAAATTTAATTTGAATTCCTTCTGCTAATAATTGATAATCACCAGTTATACTTAAAGTTCCAGAAGCAGCGTTATCTAAAGTAGACCCATCGCCTTCATACTTTTGTTCTTTCCAAGTAAAAGTGTCATTAGGAAAACCAGCAGTAGCACCTGCGTTAGATGCCAAATCTGAAAGTTTTATAGTAAAAACAGCAACACCTATTCCTGTAAAAGTTCCAGTACCATCATCATTATTTTTAATAACTAAATCATTTAACCCGCTTTGCGGATAAGAAGAAATTATACTAGAAGGATTAGGAGGAAGAGACATTAAAAAAGGATCGGCCTCTTGAGTTAAAGTGCCTGTATATTTATTTATATGAACCCAAGAACCATCGTGTTCTAAAATTTCATCTCTAGTTTTAGTCCAAACATAAATGCCGTTTTCACTATCTCCTGTAGGGTCTGGTATTCTAGTCGAGAAACCTTGTTCGGCTTGAAAATCAACATGTTTTTTAAAAGCAACGTCTGTTGAAAGCTTATCGTTTAACCAAATTTCTTTAATTTGCTCAACTTCGTGAGCGCAAAAAACAACAACTAAACTAATATAAATATTAGTTCCGTCTACTTTTAAATTAGTTTCAGGGTCGATAGAATGAGATTGCGCATAAACAAGAACCCCTCCTGTCATAACTTCCCCGTAAATTATTCTATGAGGTTGAACGGTAGACCTTACTGTTTGGGTTCTGTTTGTGGCGTCTGATTGACTACTAGGCTTTTCCATAGTAGCCATCATATAAGCAGAATAAGCTATAGAAGCTAAAGTTATAATAATAGAGCCGTAAACTACAATAGTTGCGGCGATAGTTCCAATATAAACAGCTAAAGCTACTACAAGAGGCGGCATTTAAATAACCCTCCAAGCACAAATGGCTTTTTCCATTGGAACGTATTCAAGTCTTTCTATTCCAGGCGCAACGCAAACAACGCCTACGCAGACAGTTAAGGTTTCTCCGTGTTCTTCAGTTTCAATTAAAACAATATCCCCCCGTTGCGCTAGTTTGTAAGAAATTTCATTGCCTAATGCTAAAGTTGCAACACCTCTAACACCGTTTTTTTCTTTTAAAATTCGAGCGGCTTCTAAAACAGTTTTATAGCAACCTCTAAAATCAACAGCATAATCAATTCCAGTCATTTCTAATATGCAATCAGCGGCAAACAAACAACAGTCATGCTTTCCCCACACGAAAGGTTCAAAATGTTTTGTTACTAAAACGGTATTAAGTTTTTCCGCCCAATTTTCATATCGCATTAACGACCCCATTTCAAATCTTTTTGAACTACTTGCGCAACATACTTAAAGCCTCTATCGTTTGGAAATTCTGAACGTTGGTCGTCGTCATTAAACCTTCTGATTCTAGGTCTATCCCAATCAACAAGTCTGCTTTCAACGCTAAGACTTAATTTGGAAGTAGAACCAATTTCAATATCCATTGTGTCCATTCTACCTTTAAAAACTATTACAGGATCGGCTATAAAGGTATAATCTGAGTTTAGCGGAGCTATTCTTATTATAGCATTTCGACCTTGGTAATTTTGGCTTAAAGCTTCGCTTATTAAATCTGAAGGAATTCCAGACAGAGTTAAAGCACAATTATACATTTGCAAAGCAGAACCTTCGCTAATGGCTTCTATTGAACCTAAAGTTCCCATGCCCAACCAATCATTGCCGTCCCAAGAAAAAGTATAAGAAGCGTTGCAAACTCTAACTACCCCGTCTGCAAAATCTAATTCAACTAAAACTAAAGCTGGAAAATGCAAATTACTAAAACTACGTTTAGCCTCTGAGGTCATTGAGCGCATTAAAACATCTCCAAACAATCAATAGATATTGAAGTTTTGTTGCGTTCTTCAAACAAAAATTTGTCCTGTTCATCTGTCGCCAAAGCCATTACACAAGTTGGTTTGTTTATAGTTATGGCTGAATTATCCGGGAACGTTGAACGTATAGGTGCTTCAAAAATTAAAGTTGCGTTACCATTACCATCTGACGAAATTTGTTCAGTAATTACAAAAAGTTGTTGTCCTATACCGAAATAATCTCCAGGCATTAGCAATTTTGGCTGAGAAGCGGCCCATCCGTCAGTTAGAAGCGTTCGGCCTTGTTGCCCAGCCCCTTTCACAAGAGGCGACCCGCTAGCCGTTCCTGAAGGAGTCTGATGCGAAAAATCATATAAATAAAAACGGCCAGCTCGACCTGACAGCTTATTAATCCAAGCCTTGAAAATTCGGGCGTCCGCGTCAGTTAAATTATTGTAAGAAAACGAACTTTTCCAACGAGCACCTGGCAGTTCTGAAGTCTGAATGGTTTTATTTAAAGGGGATTCAGCGGCAAGAGTATTTGGCACCAGCGAAAAAATAGCAGAGCTTGCGCAAGTTCTGCTTAATGTGGGCAAAGTTAAAATAGACATGAGGTGTCCTTATTTAGAAATTCCAATATTTGCATATCACGATTTTTATATTTTGTAAAGATTTATCCGCGCATTCTTCCCGAAGCCAAGGCAAATTGTCCGCCCCTGTTCATATCATTTAATATTTCAGCCTTGGCTTGTTCTTTAGCTTGCTTCATAGCAGAATCAATGCGAAGCAAAACTGAAGAATCGGTGCCTCTGGCGTCAATTGTTACATGCTGCTCAAAAGACGATCCCCCCATTTTACTAGCGGGGGTAATTGTGCCAGAAACCCCAGGTGTAAAATACTCCGGCCCTTCGCTTTTTCTATTTTCATTTATTATATAAGTTTGCCCTGCTGTAACATCCCCTCCGTTAGCTCTGCCTCCGGCAATAGACATACCTTTAATGGCAGCAGAAGCCCCGACTATACCTATTGACATTACTTCGCTTGCAGTTATCAAACTAATTTGTGCAGCGGCAGCAACCGGGCCTGCTATTGGGCCTAGCATTGCAGCAGAAGCAGTAGCTGCCATTTTTGCCACTTCTGCGTTTATCATAATCCTAGAAATTGCAATTCCAGTTTCCATTGCCAAAATAGCAAGTTGCATTGTTTTATTGCCAGCAAAACCTTCTTTAGCAACACTTAAAGAATCAGAAACCATTTGAATTTCAAGACTTGCTTTTTGAGTAGAATACAAAGTGTCAGAATCTAGCATTTTTCTATTAAAATCTTCTTTTAATAGAAGTTTTTGATCGTACTGAGCTTGCAGTTTAGATATTTCAGAATTATGTTCTTCGCCAATAGCCCCAAAGTTAGAACCGTAATTGTTTCCACCTATTGAATTTTGAAGTTTTGCAAAAATGCCTACTTGCTCTTTAGCATCTTTGAATTTTCCTAATTGTATTTCATATTCGGAAAGTTCACTTTTTAACTTTTTAACATCTTCTGGTAATTTTAAAAAGTTAGGGTCTGTTTCTTCAAACTTCTTTTTTGAAATCGCAGCCAACTCATACTTACCCACAAGATCAAGCATTTGAATTTGAATGCTTTGGAAATTTCTTTTTTCAGATTCCAAAGCTGTAATAGACTGTCTGGAATTGTCATTTAATTTTTTACTAGCATCATCACGAACCTTAGAAAGTTGTTCTTCAATTTTAACAACTTCCGCCCATGCTTTAAGTTCATCTCCACGGCTTAAATTAGGGTCAATCGCGTTAATTGTGGCTTTATTTAAAGAATTATTTAAACTGTCAATTTCAGTAGAAGAATTATCTTTTATCAATTGCTTCATTTTTTCATAAAAAGCAATTGTAGTAAGCAAACCTGCCGCGTAATGTTCTTTTAAAGCAGATTCTTGATTGGCGAGATTTGTTTTATACTCGGATAAACTTGCTGAATTTTCAGCTTTGTCTAGTTCAGCTTGGCCTTTTTTAGTGTCCGCTAAAGTTAAGTTTTCTATTTTAACTTTGGTTATAGCATCTAAATAATCAAGCATGTCTTGTGTATCTTGACCAAACAAATTAGCTTTTGCAAGTTTAGTTTTATCGTTAGAAAGTTCTGTGTTTACAGCTTCTATTTTGCTAGCCAATTCTCCTTGGGCCTTAGAAGATTTAATTGTAGATACTTCGTACTTATCCATTAATAATATTAATTCGTTATAAGATTTAACCGCTTCGTTATATTCAGTGTAATCAGGTTGTTCTGCCTTTCCTCCCGTTTTAACATCTTTTGGATAAGGAGTTACAGCAGTTCCTTCCCTTAGTTTTTTAATTTCTTCAATGTTCATTTTAAGCTTGTACATATCAGTGCCGCCGTTTAATTTATCCGGTGACAAAGTTGCAGCACCTTTATTTAAAGCCAAAGCCAAAAGTTCAGGCCCGTCTAAAGGAAAGGCATTTTTAAATTCTCCCATATGTTTGGCATTCAATTGAGAAGGTTCCGCACTGCCAAAAACAGAAGTTTGTTTTGCTATTTGCTTTGTTAATTTTGCTTCATCGTTTAATTGATTATCGGAATTAACTTGGCTTACCGCTTTATATCCCCCATAAATTGCGCCAACTCCCAATGCTGTAATTGGGTTAGACATTAATTTATATAAAGCTCCTGCTTTAAAAGTAGCATCTAATAATTTTATTTTTTCAATAACGCTTGAAATACCAGTAGTAACAGCCAAAAATATGCTAGCTTTTCCCAAAGCAATAAAAGCATCTCTCCAATCCCAAATAAACTTACCAACCGCTTTAGCGTCAGCGAAACCTTCTTTTATAAAAGCCTGAATCTTTTCTTTATTTTCAGTAGCGTATTTAGAAACTTCTTTCATTGCTGCAACAATTTCGCCAAATCCTTCAGACAGACCACCTCTTAAAACTTGGTCCCGAATAGTAACCATTGTGGTTTTAACTGTTTCCCACAAATTGTTAATATCGCCTTGAGCAGCGGCAAAGCCTTGAAGCATCGGCCCTATTTTCTCAAGAACTAAACCGTAATTTCCAGTTTCCTTGGCTATTTTTCGCCACTCTTCCATGTGGGCTTTAATCAAAGGGTCCATTGATTCTAATATCTGAACAAGTCTATCGCCAGGACGAGCATTCATATCTCTTAACGCTCGGATTTCTTGTGAAAACTGCATATCTTTGTTTTGATCGCCCGAAGTAATAGCAGCTAAAGCATTTGCAATATTTTTAAAACCGTCAATTTGTTTTTTATTGTTAACGTCAATTAAAATGCCTTGCTGAACAAATTGATCGTTCATCAACTGAAGTTGTTTAGCTCCGGCTGCTGTTTCTGCATCCATTTTAATAAGAACGTTTTGAACACCTTCTGCGTATTGCTTATTTTCTTTATAAGACAAACCTATATCTTTAACACTGCCTTGCATCGAAGTAACCATTGCCGCATTTTTAATAACGGAAGATTGGAAACTGGCAATTGCCTCTACTGCAATTCCAGGGGCAGAAGCAATTGCTCCCATTACGTTATTAATTAAAGAATATAAAATTTGTATTTTAGCAATCGCCGTAACAGAAGCCAAACTAAAGCCGCTCATACCCTCGTGGGCTTTCGCTGTATTGGTAGCAGTACCTTCCATCTGAGATTTAAGTTGAGAGGCAAATTGAGCGCCAGCTTGAGTTTGGCCCACAAGACGAGCAGCGGCAGCTTCACCTTGCATTGCGGAAGCGGCGTAAGAAGCCATTTCAGTTGAACGAGTTTGAGCAAAAGCAGCAGCTTCTTGCATTTGTGCTTTAATGCTGCTAGAAAACTGCGTACCCGCTAAAGGTTGACCAATTAAAGTATTTGCTGCACCCGAAGAAGACATTATAGACGAACCGTTGGCTTCGTTAAAAGCGGCTCGTCTTTCAGAGGCAGTTCTTTGCGCACTCGTAACTAGCTGTTTATCTAATTCAGAAAGCTTGGCAGTCATAGCTTCATTAGCACGAACTATATCGCTTGCTGAAGCTGTTCCCGAAGTCTTAATTTCTTGGAAAGCGTTTACAATTTTAATTTTAGCAGCTTCAATAGAAGCAGCAGATTGAATACCTAATGTTTGAAATTCAGATTTTAAAGCAGTTGCGTTTAAAGTAGCTTCTATATTATTTAAACTTCTAAAAGCTCGCATAACATCAGCAGCACTTGAATTAGCATCGTTACCAATAGCTTCGAATTGAGCTTGAAAAAATTGTCTAGCGCGTTGCAATTGATCTTGCTGCAACTTCATTGTAAAATCAGAATTTATATTTAAAGAATTAAAAGATTTTTGTATCTCTCCACCAGCATTTGCAGCAGCTTGAGACAATCTTTTAAAAGCTTGATCCACAGAACGTGAAGCATCGCCAGTTTTATTAGCAAATTCGCTAACAACTTTAAATGCTTTTTCAACGTCCATTTGAAACTTAGAAGTATTGGCTTGAAACCCGATTATAAGATCATCTGACATTATATACCACCTTCGCGGATAGCTCGCAAAACTGTTTCTTTAAATGTGTCAACGACTTCTTGGCGTTTGCTTTCAAAAGCAGGGGCCATAAAAGGCTGTGCCGCCATTTTAGAAGTTCCGCGTTCTATAAACTTTGCATACCATGCTTCTTTGTTCTTAACAAAAACTTCAAATCTAAACGTTCCTTTAGGCATATTTTTAACAACTTTAATTTTAATATTTTTTTTCAAGTTTCCAGGCTTAAGTAAAACTTTCTTTTCGCCTTTGCCTAAGTAATGTTCAACGCTTCCTAAAGGCGCTCGTAACGCTGCTTCGTCTCTAAATATTTTGATACTAGTTCTAACCGCTTCTTTAACAATTTGATTTGCAACTACATCAGAAAAAATTTTAAGCCTTTGACCTAATTCGTTTAATCCGCTAATTGTTATACTTGCTCCATCTTCGGCCATAAAATACACAAAAGCCGCTAAATAATATCCTCGCGAATGCTATTTAACGGCTTCTCCTTTACCCAAAAAGTTTGTTAGCGTAAGCTTCTAATTCTTCTTGTGTATATTCTTTTTCCGGTTCTCTTTCTATAAAATTCATACAATCAATTGTTGTAAAAGGTTCAGGCTTTGCTTTACTATCTCGATTCAAGTTAAGGTGCAACGCCATCATTTGGCCGTGCCTTAATTCATCTCGATATTGCCCGTAAGGTTCGATCCGCTCATAAACACCCCATCCTGCGATTTGTGAGCCGGTTAAGCCTGGTTTCCCCGAAAGAATGAAGGTTAGGTAGCGAGGCTTGCCGAACCAGACACCCAGGCTAAATTTGAGCGTCCTGCTAGGTTCCCCACGTACGAGTTCATCAGGGTGCCGACAACCAATCTCTAAGCAGAGGCGATAGAGGCTTCTGAGGACTGGTTGTCGTCTGAGTTTTTTTCTGCGCTACTCGAAAGACCATTTAGTTTATTCGCAACAGACAAAATTTTAAAATAAAAATCTTTACTTCTTCCTTTAATTAATTCTACATCATCTTTGCTAAAAATCCTATTTCCACTTTCATCAACAATCGCAGCACAAATTAATAACGGCTGAAATTTTTTCATATCAATTTCATCCGAATCTACTTTCCTAGAAAGTTCACAAACTTCCATATAATCGTTTCCGCTTAATTCCGAAACAATAACACTTCCGCTTTCAAGTTCTACAACTTCAGTTTTAAGTTTGCCACTCTCTAAAATTTCATCCCTGTTAAGTACACTCATTGCGCATTCGCCTTTCTGACTTGAGAATAGCGCCCCGAAGGGCGCTTTGTTAAACTATTTATTAAGCAACCGTTACAGCGCCGTTGATCTGAAATTCAAAGCTGCCAGTCTGTACACCGTCTACTTGAGAATCAGGAGCAGTAGGAAACTTCAAAATAGAAGCGTTAAAAGTTCTAACTTTAGCAGGAGTTGTATACTTGAAGTTTGGAGTAGAAGAAGCACCAAAAGCAGCAAGACAAGCTGCTTGCCCAGCATCACTTTCCAAAATAAAGACATCGCAAGAAACCGTGCCATTATCTACAAGGCCAGTACGATATTCTTTAGCGGAACTTTGCAAATCGGTAACGTCAATTTTAGTAGCACTCGCACCAGAAGGTTTAATGGTTTTTATCTGGTTAATTACAGTCCATAAAGCAGGCGTTGCAGTTGCAGTACCAATAGTAATAGTTTTACCAGCAGTGTTAATATCAACGGCAAATGTGTCATTGGTTGCACCGGTAGCAACTTTAGTAACAACAGCAGTTTGCCCATTAAGTAATGCTGCATCTGAACCAGCAAAACTTGCAAAAGTAACAACATCTCCGTTTGCAACTCCTGAATGCCCCGTCATAGCAAGAATTGTGGGATAACCAGGAACTACAGCAGTAAGTGTGGCAGCAGAACCGGACGTTCCGGCAATATACAGCTTAGAATTTTGAGCCAACTGAGCGGCAATACTCATAATGTTCTCCTTCGTGCAATTTGCACTTGTTTAGTTAACCTTCGTAAGAATCATCGGTTCGTCTATGGTTTCTATGAAGTTCTTTGCATCTAGTTTTAATTTCAATTATATCTAAAGCATTTCTTTCAGCAGTTGCTTGATGCAAATCTATTTTTTCCCATAACTTTTTAAGCTCTTCTTTTAAATCCTCTTTTAAAGAAGTAAAACCGTTATCTATCAAATAGCCAATAACGCCAAGCATTATTAAAATCAAACCTGAAATTCCAGCCCACAAAATGGTATCAGCGTTCGGCATAGTCACCTCTTTTTCAATTTTTATTTTTCCAAGAATCAATTCTTAAACAAATACCACTTGGGGAAAAAACATTATAAGCAACTACTGTATAATATTTTCCATTTCTTCTATGTTTATTGCCGTCTTCTAAAACTTTTACAGAGCATTCTTGTTGTAATTCTAAAAGCTCAATTTTAGCCAAATTATTCATCTTCCGACCTGAGAACTGTTACAAGAAGATTCGCACAAAATCATTTCTTTATAAATGCCATTTTTAGAAGCAGAAGCAGTATAGCAACCAAACGTTAACGTTCTAGCAGGACATTTAAAATGAATTGACACAATTTTGCCAGCAGAAGCAGCTAAAACAGTTTCATTTGTATTTGCACAAGCAAACAAAATTAATATTGAGCTAAATAACAATAACTTCATCTGTGCCTCCGTCCTGGTTCTCACCGTCTAACGACCAACAATAAAACTCCATATGTGTATAAAATCTTTTAGTATCCGTTTCAAAACTTTCTATCGGTACTGACACAGAAACGTTTGCAATTGCGCCAGCTATTTGATAATGATCCGTTTGCGATTCTACTGCATTACTTGCTAACAAATTTGCAGCTTTCATTGCAGCATCTACATTATTTTGCTTTATTTTCATATCACTATAATCAATAGAGTAAATTGAAATTTGAATTTTCACTCTATTGGTTCCCGAATCCCCATCGAGTTTATTAAAAGACTGCCCGCCAATTACGGTATAAATTGCGTATAAACTAGCAACTTCAGAACTTGTTCCATCAGGGTCAGGATGCACTATGGGATAAATTTCATTCCCAAAAACAGGAACTAAAACAGTTGAAAGTTGTGTTTCTAAAGGTATTGTCACTGTGCTTTAACCTTTTTAATCAAGTCGTATTCAACAAAAATAGTTTCAATATCTCCAACATTAATGTTGCAAAAAAATTCACATTTACAACTAACTACTTCATTGACAGCTACACGCAACTCAAAAGATTTTGTATATCTAGGCAGTCCTAAAACTTTCATCATTTTCTTAGCAAAATCTTGTTCGTCATGAGTTATAATTGCCATTTTAAACCTTCTTTCTATTGGGCTTTAACGCCAGATTCAGTAGTTAAAATCAATTCTCTGTTTCGCATATCAACATTATTAATTCCAAGTATTGAATAAATGTAACCGCTAAAAACTATTCGCATTGTGGGCAAAACACCATCAATAAAACGAAAACTTATTTTTTGATCTGCTTTAGGCCAAGCCGCACAAGCTGAAACTTTTTCGCCACCCTTTAAAGTCTCTATGCTTGCCCACAATTGTTTAAAAGTACTCCACGTTGTAACCACAGAAGAATTTGCTTGTTTTACCTTGGTGGGTAATTCAATTGTTATCAAACAACGCTTAGCCCCATTTCTCATATTCGGTGTATCCTGTAACTTTCAATTAGGCCATCCATTAACTCAGAAACGTCATATTTTGTTTCTCTGTAAGCAACACCTAACGTTTCTCGATTTTCAAATAGATTTGCGGTTTTCATCAAAATCCATTGCTTAATTGGTTCTGGAACATTATTAGGTGTTCCTTCTTGAGTGTCTAACGGGCCATAACCGCAACGATACCTAATTTTTACCGTTTCAGTATCAGGTAAAGTAACAGGCCAAGAAGCACCATAAGTAGGAATAATATAAGCAGGTTCGGCATCGGAAACTACTTTATACAAAGTCGGATCAAGTTCTTGGGTATTACCATCTGCGTCAACATACATTACGTTATTTATTTCAATGAGGGGAGGTTTCGGTATAATGATTTTGCTATCAGGAAAACCATTTAAAGTCAATTCCAAAACCTGGACAATTAAAGCGCGCCTCATTATAGTTTCAGCTTGTGAAGTTGCAGCACCTATCATTAAGTTAACGGTGCTTGACTCAGCCGCCAATTGGTCATAAAGTCTAGTTTGTCCTTCAAAATCTGAAAGGGCTACTGGATAAGACGTAGGTTTTGTAATTGTCTTTAAAATCATAAATTAGCCTTATTGACGTTTCAATTCAGCGTTTGCGCAACCTGTCGAATTAAAAAATTTATATACCGAACTATTTCTATTTATAACTTGTTCTGTAAAACTGTTAGCAGGAAGAGTTAGAGCAGTACCAATTTTAGTAGCACTGCTCAAAACTCTAAACTTACAAGCGGTAGGAGTATAAACATTCCATCTCAAATCATTACTAATATTAATCAAGGTAGAATAAACAGTAAGAAAAGATGTTTTACTCATATCTGGTGCAAAAGCTTGTATTTTCTGGCCTTGGCCATCGCGAGGTAATTCAGGCAAGGCAAAAGCAACCGGAACGGTGAGTATGTATGCAAAAATTACTATATGCAAATATTTCATTTTACCCCCGGTGTACTCCACGTAGGAGCAGAATTCGACGTTTGTGTATTGCCTGATTTAGCAGGAGAGGGCGCAGGAGCTTTGACAGTCGTCTCAGTAGGTTGTACCACGGCTTTTTCTTTCGGGCCCGTGACAACCTTCTCAGAGGGCTGCATGATTGCCGTTTCACAGGACTTTGCGACACCTTGCTTAATCCAATGCTCTGCCTCTTCCGGGCAAACTTCCCGTTCTTCTCCTTCATGCCAATTCAAGGAAGGATTTGGACCCGCACTTATCGTATTCATTTTAATTTTCATTTGTTTGCCTTTCTTATGCAGTTCTTGCAATTACAACTGAAAAAACAGCAGGAGTAACCGAAGAGCTACCGCCATCAAAATTTAATTCAATTACCTGTCCAGCAGTTACCGTATTAGCAGCAGTAGGAACAACCGAAGTAGCAGTACCCGCAGCAGCAGTAACGCCAACTTCCCAAGCAGGAGCGGTTACAGTAGTTCCCGCAAGTTTAGCAAGCAAAACTGTTTTAGTTCCAGCATTAGCCGCAGTATTTACAGCACTTAAATTTACAATTGTGCCAGCAAAAGGAGAAACAATAAACGTACTTCCAGCAGTTCCAATATCGGCAGAACTAGTATTTAAAACTACTTTAGAAAGAATATCACCACCTAATTCTTCAGTAATTGTTCCGCCAATACGCCAATCAGCCCCGCCTTGTTTTTGATAGTTTTTGGTATTTGCACCGCCCATAAGAACTCCTTAAAAGGGCGCTTTACAAGCCGCCCTGTAAATTTAAAATTAATTAAGCAGCAATAGGACTAACAAGAATTGCCTTTGCCAGCAAGCCAGTATTTGGTTCAGGCTTATACTTACCACCAGAACGAATGCAAGTTACACCTGTAAGCACGGCGTTCTGCGTATCAGGATCAACAACGGCTTCAAGATACCGATACAAAGCAGGATCGGCCTGATAAACGCTAATTGCAATTGCAGATTGCCCTAAAGCAGCGTCTGCACTAGTTACAGTATAAGCAATCGCACCTGCCAATTTAGTACCGCCAGTTGCGTTAGTAGTATTGCCGTTTATATAGCAATTCAAAACACTACCTGCAATTAAAGTATCAAAATGAAAGATAAACGATGCCTCTTCATAACCAGCCATGTCAACAATGTCAGATTTCACCGCCGTTACACCGGCAGCAGTGTAACCTGCAATCTGGTCAACTTTGTTGTTTGCAAGAAAATTACTCATAAAATATCTCCTTTGCCCCTGCGTAAACAGGGGCTTTAGTTTAAAATAAATTAAGCCGCCGCGGTTTTGATACGAGTGAAAGCTTCAGAAAGAACAGGCATACCGTCAAATTCAAGTTCAAACAAGAAACCAACTTCGCCGGTTGCGGCAAACAATTCATTCAAACGCTGAATACGAAGAGCAAGACTATTTACAGTCCAATATTTGCTAAGATCGCCAAACATGCCCACATACTGACTTGCTGTAAAGGTATTAGGCACATATTCAGACATCATCAGCGGACGGCCCAAAAGCTGATCCACAGCGCCAACTTTATCAGTAGCATCAAAGATGTAATAGCCGTCGCCGGTTTTGAGTTTGGCAAGACGCGCAACAGCGTCACGATGAAACAACCAAGAAGCAGTTTTCATATACTGTGCTTTCAAACTGTACTTAACACCTTTAAGAGCATCGGCAGTGAAGTTAAAAGCTCCTGTAGGATCATTTCCAGCATTCATATCGGTTGTAAAGTCGCGACTTGTGGGAATGCCTTTGTCAGAAGCAGTAAACAGGCCAAGAGGTTCTTGATTGCCAGTACCAAGAAGATACATATATTCTTTGGTAATCGAAATAATATAAGTCATTGCGTTAATGGCAATGGTTTCAGGATTCATACCATCAGCACGAAGCATTTTGGTCGAAATTTTGATAAGGTTACGAGCAAGATGCGGTTTAAACTCACGCTTGCCAAAAGCAAGGGCTTTGTCTTCCTTTACTTCGCCAATTTCAGTAATCATCTTAATTTTGCCGGGATAAGTTTCGAGAGACGGAAAGCCAAGCCCGTTTGCATTCGTGGTAGTATGCTGAGTAGAAGCGGCTTCAATGAAAACTTCGTCATGGACACGCTCAATCAACTGTTGAACGAACTCTTGCGGAGAATTCAAAAAACCCGCCTGGGTGTCACTGCCAGTAGTCAAGGTACGATGCTCGTCAAGAGAAAGAGACTGTTCCCCCTGTACCAGCAATTTGCGGAACGCAGTAGAGCGCAATTCATTTTCAGGCGACTGCTTACCGCGCTGTTCATCTTTGTTCTGTGCAGCAAGATTTTCACCAGCTACCCTTTTTTCAGCACTAAGAAGTTCTTCCTCACGCTTAATTTCATCAGCAAAACGTGCTTCATCAGACATGAAAGCTTTGTACTGTCGTTCTTCATCTTCGTTCATAATACGTTTTGCGTTGTCTGCCGCGTCAACTAAAACACGCGCATCGGCTACAGCTTTACCACGAAGTTCATACAATTCTTTAAGATTTTTAGCCATACCATTTCTCCTTCGGCGCTATACGCGACCTTTTAGTTTACAGTCTTTCGGCAAGTTCCAGACGTTTTCTTTTAATATAAACTGCTTGCTGCCGTTCAACTTCTTTTTGCTCTTCCAATTTACGTTTTTCTTCAGATTCTTCTTCTTGTTTCTTTTGAAGCAAAGAACGAACAGCACAAGAAGTTGAAGTATAAGCCGGATAAGTTACCGGAGAAACATCAAACAAACGATCTACTTTCATAATCGAACGTAAATAAGTTCCGTCAGGTTCTTTACGCCAGGCATCACCGTCTTCAGCCACACGAAAACCAAAACTGCATTGATTAATATCGCCCCTGCTCATAGAAACTTGTAAGTCTCTCGCGTAAGTAGTGTCAGGAGGATCAACTTCAAAACGTAAACCTTTTTCGTCTTCAATCAAACGACACGTTCCTGACATGTTGCGGCCAAGCACGTAATTAGGATCGTGATTAAATAAGGCCCGAATGTCGGAAGTTTTTAAAGCATCGGCAAAGCACCCAGGCATTAGCATCTCACGAAACCCGCCTAAATCTTCAGAAAGCGAATTAAAATTAGCAGCATAACCTTCAATAGTTGCTGATTTTTTGCCAATAGTAGGTTCTTTAATCCGCATTTCTACAGTATGAGTACGCCTTTCTACGTCCTCAGTTTTTTCAAATTCGTCAGGTTTCATAAATCACCCCTCTATTTGTACCGGGAGATAGTTGTCTATACCCATTTGAGTTATTTGATAAATGTTACTTTCTATATCGCTAAGATGCTTTTCTTCTTCGCCTAGAATATGTTCAAGTAAAGCTCTTGTGGTAAAGTCTTTTTCCGCAACAGCTATCTCAATTCCTTCCGTATAACCCGTTATTGCAGTTATCTCAGAAGCCTGATCATTAGGAAATATTTCAAGAACCGTGCTACCCACATTTACAGCGTCAATATTTTCAAAAAGCGGAATTCCTTCAAGAAATAATATGCGATCAATCAATTCTTGAGCATGTTCTTTTTCTTGATTCATTCTTTCAGTTATATATTCAGTAAGTTTTTCATAACCAAAGTTTGCCATTTCACGCGCGTGTACAGTATATTGAACTATTGCTGAATGTTCAGAAGCCAGCAAACTATTTAGTTTAGAAATTACTTTATCAGAACCTTTCATACATTTAGCACCTTTCCAAGTTCAATAATTGCTGTTGCTGAAGCTATCCAAGCTGTTTTTATTTCAGGTCTGAGTTCTTCCCATTTAGGCAGTTCGCAGCCGGAAACTAAACTTTTATTTCCAGAAGCATAACAATAAGATTCATAACCTTCTTTGCCTAAAATTGTAAAGTTCATTTAGCCTCCTCAACTTTTTTAGGTTCAATAACTTTAGGTTCAGCAACTTTAGTCGAATCTATTTGCTTTGTTTCGCTTGGTGCTGGTTGATTTTGTTGTCCTGCTAATTTTGCAGGTAAAACCCCAGGTTGAACATAAGTTAAATCACTCTCTTCGTTGTTATAAGGACTTTCACCCTCTTTACGTTTAATGTCATTAGGAGTAATCGAACCTGTATCAAAACGAGACTTATAATAAGAAGCTCTTGCAGCAGAGTCGCCACGCATAAGTTCATCAAAATCAAATTTAAAAAAGTAATCTTGTTCCGAATCGTAAAGCAAATCTTTTTTAAGTCGTTGCTCCCAATTTTCAAAGTCAGGTTGCATACTTAAAGTAACGAACATTTGCATGACAACTTCAGCAGAAGCAAACGTTTGGTTCTTATCCCCGGAACGATGAATCAACATCATCGGAATATCAAGGAAGGAACAAAGGTCTTCTACTTGAAATTTACGGCTTTCAATAAACTGGCTATCTTGCATTGTCATACTAAGACTTGATACTTTCATACCTTCTTCGAGTATCATAGTTCTATGAGCTTGTTCTACGCCAGTATAACCGTTAAGTTGTTCACGCAATCTATCAAAAGCTTCATCATCCAACTTTCCGGGATGTTCGAAAACTTTAGAAATTTGAGCGCCGTTGGTAAAAAGTCTTGCACCTTGTTCTTCCATTGCCATTGCAAGGCCGCAACTTTCAGCAAACAACTTAACTACAGTTTTGCCCACAATGCTGTTTTGGCTCATTCCCCTAATATGAAGAATCTCAGACGAATCAAAAATTACAGTTTGACCATTAAATGGAAAGTATTGGTAATAAACCTTTGAATTCGCCGGAGGAGTTGGGCTATTGTCATACATGTAATACGTAACACCCAAAGGAGTTACTATAAACGGCCATACTCTATCAGGATCAAGAGGTATTAATTGATTTAAACCACGCCCGGGCGTTGATTGAATGTAATTATAAAAGTTGCCGCGCATTTGAATATGAAGCATGCCAGTTAAACGCCATTCGTAAGACGTCTGCCAAGCATTAGGGCTTAGATTCATTTGCTTATACAGCCTGAACTTATCCGCTATTTCATGACCGCCACCGGGCAATTTGCGCATAATGTGAAGAGGCAACATTGCAAAGCATTTGCCTCTGCGATTAATACAAGCATAAACTGTTGAGGTTTTAAGGGCGGTGTTTGAATTTACATTTTGCCCCGAATTGCTGATACCGCCACCACCGAAGTAGGTAGACAATGCAGGATCACCGCCAGAAAGCGGTAAAATTGCCCCTGTAGCGGCTCTCGACTCAAATGCAGGGGCTAGCAAGGCCATTATTCACTCTCCTTTGCAGAAAGCATTACGGGAGGTTTGGCTTGCAACCAAGCGACATACAAAAATATGAGCCCCACGGTGATGTAAGCAGCAGGAGGGTAAATAAGATAGACGCCGAAAAAGACCGCTCCTGTACCTAAATACAAGAAGCTGTCGGACTTGTCCGGCACTATGGAGAGAATGCGTTTAATCAAGTGCGGGTAGCTCCTGTTTGCTGTGTCCCGGCTTCGTTTCGGCAGCTTCTCTACCCGTTGTAGTGAAGCAGTGTTGATAATCTTATATTCGATTTTTCATATATTGTCAAGTAAAAATAAAGCCCCTGCAAAATTAATTGCAGAAGCTTTATGTGGACAAGCATTGCCGCATATCGGGCGACAATTAAACAGGTAAAATAACCTTACCGAAATGTTTACTTAATGTCAACTATTATTTACAAAAACAGCGGATATTGTGAATAATGGTTATCGTTATTTCGGAGGCTCAATTGGGCCATACCATAAATGATTTTTCCTTTCGGTTAAACGCTCATACAAATCTCTACCTTCAATGTAAGGATCATCATAAGCATCGTAGTGGATGTAAATTATCTCAAAATCTTCATCACGCTTCAGCCAATACCAACCTTCTTTTGTAGGCAAGTCTTTAGACCAACTTAAACCATTTCTATCAGTTACCGTGGCGTTTATTTTGCAAATAGTAATTTCTTTGCTATAATCAAAATTTTCAACACGATGTTGTTCAAAACTAATTTTGCCTTTTTCACTAGCAACACAATCTAAAGTTGTCATAACTCTCCTTTCTATAAAATAGCCATAAATGTCTGTTTAATTTTTAGAAAAGCTTGTTCGCAAGTAAAACCAGCTTTAAAATAAAGGTCTAACATTTCTTCTTTAATATCAATATTATAAAGCATTAAACGAACGGTTCTTTTCCAATGTTCTTCCAGTTCATTCATAGCACCCTCAATATGTCTTTTTCGCCTCTTGCGGCGCGTTTGTTGTAAATATTACCGTCGTCTTCACATACTAAAGCTCTGCTTAGAGCCATAATTAAAGCGCATACCGGATCAATTTTATTAGCATTAGTTTGTTTAGCTGGATAATAATATTTTACAGAACTTGAGCCTCTACTTAGTTTTTGAATTACATTTCCAAAAGACCAAGTTAAAAGTTTATTTCCATCATGCAACATTTTGCCATCATAAATTAAAGATTCTAAAGTCTTCATTGGTTCGCTTATAAATTGAGCAGATTGAGGTATTTCAATACATTCAAAATTAGCCCACAATTGAATTGTTTGCACCCAAAAATGAGCTTCTTTTTGATCAAAGTCGAGTTCTTTTATAACAAACAGTTTATCAAGTTCTTTTAAATCTTCTTCTATTTTAAAAAAGTCAGTAACAGCACCTTCAGTTGTTATTAAAAGACCTTCGTCACGCCAAAGTTGGTAATGCGAATTTTCTTTTTTATTTACAATTTCTTCAGGAAGATAGTATTTCCCAAAAGTAACAAAACCTCCATCTGGTAATTTAAATAAAAGTTGAACAGCACACAAATCTATTTTGTTTGCTAAATCTACACCTATCCAAACTTCATGACCGTAAAAGTCTTCTAATTTTAAATCAGGTCTTTTACACAATTCAAACTTTTGCATATCCATCCAGGCTGAACCTGCATTCATCCATTTGTTTAAATGCTTGCATAAAAGAGTATTTCTATTTTTTAAACTATTCATAGCATCTTGATATTGAATCATTAACCCGTCTTCTTGTATGGAAACTCCGTAATTAGGATTCGCCTTTTTCCATACTTCAAAATCAGTCCAATCGTCGTCATTATCAATTCCAAACATTGCTACAAAAACATGCTCCTTTTCTAAGCTACCTTCTAAAATTTTAATAGCTTCTAAGTGTTCTTCGTAACAAGGATAAGTTGTATCAAAACCAGCAGTTGTAATTATTAAAATTAACGGTTGTTGCCTGCTTCCAGTTCCAGTTACAAAAGCATCTAGCAAACTACTGTTTGGATGTTCGTGGTATTCGTCAATAATTGCGCACGAAGGGGCTTGACCGTCTGAAGCACGACCAACTACAGGCGAAACTAAAGACATGTCTTCAAGTCTATATATAGAAGTTGGGTTTTTTGGAGTTCCTGCCAAAGTTAAGCCGAACGCTTCTTTCAAATCGTTATTCATCTGAACCATTTGCCAAGCTGGTTTAAAAACCATTTGTGCTTGAGATTCAGTAGTTGCCGCACAATATACTTCAGCCCCGTAAATTTTATCAGCAAACCCCATATAAAGTGCAATTCCAGCCGCAGAAAATGATTTACCTTGCTTTCTAGGAAGTTCAAAATAAGCTTTAGAAAACCTTCTAAAGCCATTGCTTTTTTTTCGCCATCCGTATAGAGTATGGTGCATAAAGACTTGGTGCGGCTCCAAAGTTAAAAGAGTACCTTTCCATTGATCTTTTACATGAGGCAGCATTTCCATAAATCGGCAATGCCTATCGCCAGCTTTTTCATCAAAATAATACGGAAAGTTTTCATAATTCTGGCGCTCTAAATCTTTAAGTTGACGTTTGCAAGCTAATTTTTCAAAATTGCAAGATTTACGATTAGATAGGGTATCGTTAATTACATCTTCGCAATATTTTAAAGATTTTTCCAAGTAGGTCATAGCGCACAACTCCACGCTGCTAAAATTTCTTTAGTTTCTTTATTTTTATAGTAAGCTGCCATTTTTTTAGCTAAAACTTCTGGCGGCATTGGACCTTTATTCTTTCCCTTTTTACCATCGCTAATTTTAGCGCAATGTTCAGCGGTACGAACTTTACCAGTTAACGCGCTACTTATTTTTTCTTTGTGATCTTCGGTAAATTTTCGGCCTTTTCCACTTTCGCTAATATGCGCTTTGTGTTCCTCTGAAAGTTTTCGTCCAATCAACGCTTTTCTAATATTTTCTTTACATGATTCAGAAACAGAGTGACCTTTTTGGGATTCGCTCATATTTCGTTTTGCTTGTTCAGACCTTGGAGTCGGCACTAAGCCTATCATTCCAGCAGCTATCGCCAATCTATCTTCTTCAGTTCTAAAAACTCCCAAGCATCTTAATTTATTAGATTTGCTCATTCGTTCTCTATGAAGTTTTGATTTTTCTTTGCCCAAACTACCAATACTCAATTTAATGCGAGTTTCTTTTGAAACAATTCGTCCTTTTGACTTTACTCTTATTTTATCTTTTGCTTCATCTGAGAGTTTATATCCAGTAGTTCCTTCACCACCAAAAGAAAGATTTGTAAGTCTAGCTCCTAAACTTTTAAAATAAGCTATCCAAAATTGTTCAGCTTCAGCCCAATTTTCACCAGGGGGAACTATTTCGACTATAAAATAATATGGTACTTTTATCTTATGAAACCATTTATTCGAATAAGTATTGTTTACTTTTGTAGTATGCTCTCTGATTCTAACATGCACCGGCTTTACAGTTTTTCCTATATATCTAGGTTCCATTGTTAAAGGGTCGCAACAAATATAAATATTAGTCGGTTTTGTACTAATTCCATTCTTTTCTCTAACTCGAATTTTAATCGAAACTTCTAAGACGGATATATCTTCAATTTCATACATAGCAACTCCAAAAATGAGCAAAGCCCAAAATTTCGAGCGCAGTCGAAAATTAAGGGCTTTGCAAGTGGCGACCAGGGAAGATCGCACTACCTTAACGCATCCTGCACGATACGTGATTTATGTAGGACACACGCTACCACATCTGACTAAACATGTTAACCTATTTTATCAAGATTAGCAAAAGCATTTTCAACTGCTTTTTTCTTTTCAATTTTAACCGAACGCTGGCTAGAAGGGGAAAGCCCGAATTCTTTAAGTATATTGGAACAAGATACCCTAGCGTCATGAAGTATTTTTACTTCAGGTCTAGGCTTAATCATCTTCTCGCCAAGTTTATTTAAAGTTGTGTAGGTATGACCGTGCTGTCTGCCGGTTTCAGGATCAATGCTTCTTAAAAACCAATCCATTTGCAATGCAAGTTCTTTATGTTCGGCATATAAAGCAATCATTTCAGTATGAGAAGCAGAAGCAGGATAAAGTTCGTTAATCGTTTCAACTAGTTCATTAAAAATAGCTTTTGCTTCTTCTGAAAGATATTCAGGAGCAACGGGAGTATCTTTAGACGGTTCAGGTTGATCTTTATGCCGATAAGCATGGGCTTTATCTACAACATGCAAAGCAGTTATATTCGGTCTTTTTCCTACCATTTTATCTAATCCTAGAAAGTTTATTAAGTAACAAAATTTTATTAATTTTTTCCAGTTTTTTAATAAATTCATTTAGTTCTTTAAAACTAGGCTTATCAAGTTTACAATTAATTGTTATTTTAAAGTCAATATCACTCATGATTTAACTTTCCTTCTTTTTCCCATTTAGGAAATGGAGTTTCTTTATCAGCTACGTTACATTTGTCGCAAGGAGTAGCAAAGGATTTAAGATGCTTGTGTTTGCAATTGCTACAAGAATCTCTCTGAAAAGTTGTTTCGTTCATAGTTTGTTCGTCCTTTCAATACCAACTCTAGCCAAAGCCAACATTGAAATTTCATCAGAATATCTACTAAGAACTTCGTTTAAACAAATATAGCAATTTCCAACTTTAAGTTGCGAATCATAGTCAAGCTGGCCCACCAACAAAGCTAATTCTTGTTCTTCTGTCATAAAAACCTTTCTTTCTTTTTATTTCCCAAAGCACCATCTTCCGAAGCAGTTTTCTCACTGTGGCATGAAATACAAAGCCCTTGCCAATTACTTTCATCCCAAAACTTAGGATCATCAGGACCATCTACAGGTTCTATGTGGTCGACACATTCGTTAAACTTTAAAATGCCCTTAGCTTTGCATTTAACGCACCAAGGATTCTCTATACGATAAAGTTTTGCTACTCTGCTCCATCTTGAAGTATAGCCTCTACTTGCCGAAGTACCTCGTTCTTTATCATACTTAATACGTTCTTGCTTTTGTTCTACTTGCTTTTGAATAGCATGATCTCCACAATATGTACCCACAGTAAGTTTATTACATCCCGACTTTCTGCAAGGTTTTCTAGGGGCAGAGGGCAAGCTAACATTCTCCTAACTCAAAATTACGGATTGCTTCTTCAAGTATCTCTTCATCGTCAATGTCTTGATAGCAAAGACCACAATGTTCTGCTAAAATATATAAATGTGGGCAGACGTAGCACATTTTAAGCTCCTTGCATATTCACATAAAGGTAGCAACATTGCTACCTTTAAATTTACATACAATTAAGCAGCAGGCGTCACAGCAGCAGGAACAGCAGCAGCTAAAGCAGAATTAGCAGCGTTAATCTGAACAGTCAAAGTCTGAAGTGCAGCAGGGTCTTCTTTTTCAGTAGTCAGTTTTGCAATTTCAGCAGTAGCAGCAGCTACATTAGTGGCAAGTGCAGTTACAGAAGCAGTTAGGTTATCAAGTTCTTGGCTCATTTTTAAAATCTCCTTTTTAATTGTGCATTGGTCACTGCACAAAGTTAATAATACTTTAATTAGATTGTTTCTCCATTTTTTAAAAAACATAAAATTCCTTTACTTTGCAGTACTTTTACATTTCTCTGCTGTTTCTAGCAATTTACTTAAAGCACCAGATGTAAGCAAAAATCCATCAAAGCTGGCTGATTCTCCTTTCAGCATCTTCTGCACTTTCGATTCCGGCATTACTACTGTCTGAGTTTGTGAGCAAGCTGTCAATGCGAGACTCAACAGCAACAACATTGCCATCGCCCAAATCCTTGCGTCCTTTCTGTATATTATCATTTGCACTTTTTGCCTCTCGATTTGAAGCATTTGCGTTCCATAGCTGCAAAAAAGCCACTATTAAACCACATAAGGCAGGAATGCATGCTAGAAAAGCAGCCATTACACAGCCGGAGTAGTGGCGGTTGCAGTAGGAGTAGTAGTTACAGCAGCCTTGGCTTCAACAGAACTAGGCTGAACCACAGTGCCACCAGTAACGTTGCTGTCTTTCTGAACCAATCCCCAAACAATGGGAATAATTACAACCAAAGCCTTACCGACAATGGCATAGTACCCGTCCAAAGAGGACAAATAAATTGCCACGGACATTAACGCGCCTGAAAGGGTCGTTTTCCAACTAGTGGTAGTCGGAAGAGTTACGGTTACACTTGCCATTTTCATTCTCCTTTTTCTTTTAAATGTTGTGTTGCAACTTTCAAATGAGATGTTTGCTTTTCTTTAAAACAACGTTGACAATCATCGCATTCAACGTTGCGGTCATAAGTACATCTTTTTAAGGCCATTCTATACCTCTAAAGGTTTAATATCGTTAAGTCCTTTAATATAAATTAAAGGTTTTACTTCATAAGAAGGACAAGCATCATCCCAAGGCATTCGTTTTACTTGAGTCAAAGTACAACTACTATTAAACATTGAAAAGAACTTACATTTCTTGTGAACTTTTGGGCAACTCATATAGGACTCCGGTACTGTGCACCTTTCACCGGAAACCTTGAAACTTTTACAGCATCACTTTGATTTCCACCTAGACAACGAATTATACCATTTGAAATATCAGGATGATCGCAAAATGTGACATGCGCCGCATTAGGATTGCTGGGATCATTTCTAGGAAGTATTACAATACAGCCTTTAATAGGAATTTCGAGAGGAACGCCCCAATTACGCCAGGATGCAGCAGCAGCAGAAAGAGTACCTACAAAACCAGACGTGTCAACAACGAAATTTACAAAAGCTGAACACCACGGAACTTCGTCGCTTGTTGCTTTCATAGTTGTGTGTTTGTCATATTCGATAATACGAGCGGTTGCTTCAGAACCAGCAGTTTCATGAACTCCAAGCTCTTTGCTTGCGACAGAATGAAGCTTTATACAGGTTTCTTCACGAGTCATTAACAAACCTCCTGACTTTTATTTTGCATGTCACCTTACCACAAGACAAAGCTAACTGTCAAGATAAAAGAAAACCCGCCTTTTTAGGGGCGGGTATCTACCTAGACGTACTCACCGACTAGGATTTTAGACGCTGCCTCCTGGTAGCGAATCAGGAGGTCTTTTGCTTGCCGTAGGAGCTACCTTACGGCGGACTGTATAAGCGGTTCGTCCTCTATATCCGGCTCCTGCTATACCGCAAGGTCGCTGAGCCATTGCGCGTTATGATCAAAGAGACGCGCCCCTCAATATTTCTTTAAGCTACTTACTCGTGCTGCCCCGGACGCTAGAACGAGCTTTTTCACTTTAAGGAAAGACTGCTTTTAAGCAGTACGCCCAATTCGAGCGCCCTTAACGTCGTTTTCAATAACAGCGTTCGCAACAAATACGCGGGTGTGTTTAGTCGCCAGGATGGTACGTTTTTCGCCAGTTTTCGGAACAGTAATTGCTTTCGTTTTCTGAACACCCGCTTCATCCAGCAGAGGAACGTCGTATTTCTTCATCGCGTTCGTCAGAGCAGAAGCCAGGGATTTAGCCGGTTCAGGATGATCTTCAGTTGCAGCAACAAAAAACGACTGACCAACTTCAAGAGCGTCAAAGGGATACTTTGCGGTGCGACTACCGCCGCCACGTTTACCAGCTGCAACAGGAATGTTTTCAATTTTAAAGCTCATTTTATTACTTCCTTTCGATTTTGCCTTTTCAGGCTGATTTGTGGCCGAAGCCGTAGTTTCACTTGCTACTGAGTCAATACCTTTTTGTGTTGCTCTGATCGCAACTTCTTCAGCGTTTTCAGGATTTGTATAATCGTCAAAAGCTTCAGCAAGTCCTTCGTCAATCAAATACGCCATATCAAATTTTTCAGCATAAACACAACTTCCTGCATTTGTTGCTGCTACAATTTCCGGCAGACGATTCAAAGCCACTTGCTCCATCTTGCTCAACTTTGCCACTTTAATTCCCCTTTCTTTTTAAAAACTTAATCGAATTGCAGTTTGGCTTATACCAACCAGGGATTTTACACTCAGTGCAAGAGCTTCCTACCGGTCCTTGGACCAAACTGCAAACTTGTTTCCCAAAGTGTGTTTAACTTATACCAAACTAACTTCAAACTGTCAAGGGGTATTTTCAATTTCTTGCAAAATATTTTTAGCATACTGTTTTTTAGTTCGATCACCGCCATAACGATTTAAAGCCTTTTGCAAATTACCACCTGATTCAGCAAGAAGGTCTTCTATAATTCGTTCAGATTTCAAAGCTTGATCAATTGGGGTTTCCCCTGCTGCCCCATGCAACGCCTCGTTAACCTGAAATGCTCCCCTGTGACGTTTTCTGAAGCCGCCCCTCCTTACGGTATAAGGTGTGTTGCGTTCGCCCTTCACAGCCAGTGCTGCCATCAATTTTGGTCTTTTTGTTTCCAGTACAGCCGTTGCCATCATTTCAGGATGCTTGTTGCCAGACTTTTTAAAATAAGCTACAAATTTATGCCAGCGTTGTCCGTTAGAAACTATAGGTTTTGCAGGTACGGGGTGACTAGGCAAACAACTAACTTCTTTTTCTTTAGAACAAGAATGTGCTATTAAAATTAAAATAACTACAAGCAAAGTTATACAAATATTAAACTTTCGTTCTTTGCATTTCCAAGTTTTTAAAACCGGCAAAATATCTTTGTTAATCATAAATCTCCTTTTGATCTTTATTTAAAATTAAATCTGCAACAGGACTTGCGGGGTTAATTCTATAAATATTACCGTAAGCTAAATAAAAAGTATCTTCTGAAAGCTCGTTAAGTTTTGAAACAATCGCTTGAGGCGGTGTATAAACTCGATGCAATTCTAAAGCAAGATTTTGGCATTCTTGCAATGTTTTCAAGATAAGTACTCAACCAAAATATCTCTTGCTTTTTCCCAAGAGTCACAAACACAGAATCCGTAACCTTCGGTTTGTACTTTAGCCCCAAATTCAAGTTGCTCCTTTGAAGCTTTACCTCCAGGCTTCTTCATCTCTATGAAAAGGCCGTGACAACCTTTTCGGGCTACAGGCAAAACTACATCCGAAACTCCCTTTTTGACTCCAGCTGCACGAAACCGGCTACCCACAATAGCAGAGCCGCTCTTTTCCTCATTTTTTACGCTAAACATGATTGAAAGTTCAGGATAAGTTTGTCGGCTTAACGCGGCCCAGGCAAAAAGCGCGGTCTGGTGCGAATGTTCGCTATCCTTTGCAAGTTGTTCAGGAGTCATTTTGAAGCCTGCGGTTTTTCAAAACTGCATAAAACTCTCAACGCTTTGTCATGCAGTTCGCCAGCTTCTTTAGTATTTGAGTAAGTTTTGCAAAATTGGTATTTTATATTATAAGCGATCGCTGCTTGAGCGTAAGTTTTACAAGAATTTATAATACGTTCAACTTTGCAAACATCTCTAGCAATGTGGCTCATTTTATACTCTCTTTAATCATTTGATCGGTAAACTCATAAGCAGCTTCGCAAATATCCTTTACCCAATCTTCTGGTTTTTCATGTAACAAAGAATCACCTATAACAGGATTTGACAAAATTGCTTGCATTGCGGCTTTGGCTAATTCGTTTCGCATGTTCATCAATCTGACGTTTCCTTTCTTCTAACAGAATTTCTATAAGCAGGATCAATTTCAGCGTAAATAAAATTAGAATGTTTACTTTCGCCAATTCTTTCAATTTGTGTTATTTGTTTTGCAATTTCTTCAAATCCTTCATCCCCAGGCTTGTAATGTTTTATTTCAATTGCCATTTTTAATTCCTGCTGCTTCGAGCGAAGGTTCAAAAAACGAAAGCTGCTGTTGATCTTTTCGAGCATGGTATAGTTCGTATTTATCATATTGTTCGTGTTTTAGCAATATAAATTTTGTAGCTAAACGTTTGGAACTTTTGCTGCAAGCAGATTTCCATATTTTTTCGTCAACATCTGCAATATTTAAAATATAAGACAAACCTTCAGGCAAAGCATTAAAAATAGCTGTTCTTTCTTTATCTGAGTTAAATTGAACTTTTCTCGCATCTTCAGAGCATTGAACAATTTGGAATTCAATAACTTTTTCATTTACTATTTCAGTTACTTCAAAAGCTTCAAATTCTGTGTTTTTAATACATTTAAAATTTCTATTTAATTTTCTAGAATTTGTGCTAACTAAAGCTCTAAAACTTCTTTCTTCAACTTCGTCAAATTTAACAAAAAATGATAAACCTTGTTTGAGTTGTTCAAATGGATATAATTTAGTTTGACTTGTTTTTAGCCGTTCTTTTGCAAATTCACTTGTTTCATAAACTTCTTCCATAATTTAGTCCTTTATGTTGTTAATAATATATTGAATAATTTGCTTTTTGATTCTAAGCACAGTCTCTTTTGTTATGTCCTTTTCTTTAACAAGTTCTGCGTGTTGGCTTGCTAAAAGAATATAGCAACGCTTGAAATCATTAAGTTCTTTAGTAAGCTTCTCAATATCTGCAAACATTGCCTTAATCTGAATATCTGCACTATCATTAAAATCTTTAAGTCTTTTAATTTCATTATAAAAACTACGCATAATACTTGCTCCGTTCATAACTTATCTCCTTTCATTTGCCCACATTTGAAAGCTATCCTAGCACACCTCTAGCAGCCTGTCAAGAATATAGTAATATACCGGCCTTTTTGGCATCGCGCTAAGTTGCTGAAAGCTCATGCGGTTCGGCTACCCCCAACTATATTACTATACTTTGTTTTTACTTTGTATATGCCCAAAAATCTCCTAAGTATCTATTCTTCTTTATTATTTATATTACTTTATATATATTATTATATTAGTGTATAGGGGGGTATTTTTAGATTTAGACGCGCGAGATATATTTCTATATTATATATTTTTATATTGTGGGTAAAGAATGGCTATAAAATATACCTCGATAATAATATAATAATATATACAAAGTGATCTGTTTATGTAACGATATTATATAGTTAAGTCATATATAAAGTGGAAACCCAATATGTTAATATATACAAAGTAATCTCGGCTTTAATGTTTTCGCATACTTAGTGTTAGGCTAAAATGTCAAACATATTATTATATTTATACATCAAGACATATTGATATTCATATATACTAATATATTCCAAAATTGGTTAAGCGCGTGTGAGGG
>Ga0302210_10000175_pt1 | contig 30380 bp, 25 predicted proteins | sample II_Fen_E3_2_FD_198793 | JGI IMG/M metagenome (GOLD analysis project Ga0302210, IMG submission 198793) | Peat permafrost microbial communities from Stordalen Mire near Abisko, Sweden - II_Fen_E3_2 | ecosystem: Environmental > Terrestrial > Soil > Wetlands > Permafrost | place: Sweden: Abisko... | reverse complement strand
AAATTTAAATTCAAAATACACAAAGTTACTCAATGAGTATATTTTGAATAAAAATGGATTTTAAATTCAAAAATAGCTAATAAATTATTAATATATTGATTATATTATGATATTAATTTAATTGCATTATAATGTAATTGCACCAATATAGTCAATAATTAATTTTTATAAAACAAACATAAAAACCTGCTAACAAAAGTCAATCAAAATCAGATGAAATTTCTTTAGATATTTTATTGCATACGAATAGTCCGACACTATTTTAAATTTTTGCCCCGGTTCTGCGTATGTCATTTTTATGCCAGATGAATACGAAAGTTGGAAATAGTCGCATGATTCGGAGGTGCTTATCCTCAAGGAGAAACATGAAATTGAGGTCTCGTCTGTAGGCCTGCTCTATTTTGCGGGAGTTACGAATACAGTTCATGTGAGCATATATAATGATTTCCAGAATCTTCCATAGTACCGCCTGATTTTTCTTGATTTGCTTTTTTGCATACTTAAATTTTACACGTACTCTCAGACGATTAAAATCCTGTAAGTTCTTTTTTTGCAAAAAAAAGTTGCCGCACGTTTTTGTAACGTGCGACAGCCCCGTTTTTATTTTTATTTATATATTTCCTAATATGAAAGCACCATCACCCGTAAGATGCAGCTTTGTTTGATGATGCTGTTTGAGCGTATCACGATGACCAATACTTATCATCACCATCTGTGGCAAATTTTCAGCCAGCAGTTGATACATGATTTTTTCAGTTGCTTCATCCAATGCCGATGAAGCTTCATCTAAAAATGTCCAATCTGGACGAATCAGTAATACGCGTGCAAAGGCAATACGCTGCTGTTCTCCCAAAGATAAAATTCTCGACCAATCCTCTACAGTATCCAACTTATTTATCAATTGCTCCAGCTGGCAAAGCTGCAAAACGTTCTGAATTTCGTGATCATTCACCGCAATATTTTCTTCTGGGTAAAACAAGACTTTTCTAAGATTTCCCAATGGTAAATATGGACGCTGCGGCAAAAACAAACGGCTCGTTCCCACCGGAATTGTGATGTTTCCTTTGCCGAATGGCCAAATACCCGCAATCGTCCGCATCAAAGTACTCTTTCCACACCCTGAAGCTCCCGTAATCAAAAGTTTATCACCTTGTTTTAAAACAAAGCTGCACTTTTTCAAAAGAACCTGGCCACTAGGAAGATCAACCGTTAAATCGTCAATCGCAATCACTTGACCATCTTTATTAAATTGCAAATCTGATTGCACATTTTCCACCAATTGCATATGTTCCGTAAAACCTACCAGACGTTTTACAACAGCAAGCCATTGCGCCACGGATGTATATGCATCAACAAAAAAGGATAACGCATCTTGCACTCTGCCAAAGGCACTGGTCGTCTGCATAAGTCCTCCCAGTGCCATTTCTTTAGCAAAATAACGCGGTGCAGCAAATAAGAGTGGGAAAATTATCGCCAATTGTCCATACCCGGCTGTAAACCAAGTCAAGGCTTTTTCTCGACGCATCAAACTCCAATAATTTTTTATGACCTTAGCAAACCGTTCCGAAAATCCAGCTTTTTCTGGTTCTTCACCACGATAAAATGCTATACTTTCACCATTTTCTCGAACTCGTACCATATTGAAACGAAAATCTGCTTCATACCGCTGCTGATCATAATTTAAATGAATCAATTCGCGACCCACGCGATGCGTTAAATAGGTACCAGCAATTGCATAAATCAGAGATAACCATACCATATATCCATATATAGTAAATTCGTAACCACCAAACGGCACCCGAATGATTCCTGATAAATCCCAAAGGATCATCACAAAAGCTCCTAATGTAGCGGTTTGTTTCAAAAATCCCAATGCCAGCTGTAATGTCAAACTCACAAACTGATTGATATCTTCCGAAATACGCTGATCGGGATTGTCTGTATCATAATCTAAAATTTGTAATTTATAATAAGTTTGCTTATCCATCCAGTGTGCTAAATAACGAGTTGTCATCCAGGTTCGCCACTTTATTTCCACCATTTGACGAAGATAAATTGCATAAACAGCAATTGCTATATGAAAAAAAGCCAACAGTGTGAACCGCCCTATCAGCGGCCAAAACTCTTCATAATTATAATCCTGTAAGGCATTATAGAAAGTATTATACCATTGATTTAGCAACACTAAAATATAAACTGCAGCAAAATTAAGTCCAATAACGACACCCAATAAACCTCGCGCCTTCCACTTCTCATCCGAACTCCAATATCCTTTAAACAGCCGCCAAAAATCAGCCAAGAACTTCTTATTCATTACTGCACACCAAGCTTTCCCTCTATCTATTCATCAATTCCACTGTAAATATCTTCTAGTATAAACTTTCTTGAACATTATCGCAAGAAATATCCCCACAACCATATATGTATAAGAAAAATATGATAAAATAAATGTAAACACCTTATGATACGAGGAGATATTATTATGGAAATTTTGTCCTACACGTCCACCAAAACCGCAATTTTCATTACCCTAATTTTAATTGGGTATGCTATTTACATTGAATTTCGCAATAAAAAAATGATTGCACTCTTTCTTATCAGCATTTTAGGTGCATCCATTTTTGTCCTAATGACTCATGTTACAACACCACCAACAGCAATGACACTTGAACAAAAAAATCAATTTCTTCAACAACAGCATACTTTTATTGATTGGTATACCAACTATAAAAAAGATATCGACATAATGGATAGCAATTGGCAACAATATGATAAAATACTACGCTCTTTTAAAAATGATGAAATCAGTATTCAAACCGTTTATTTGAGATTCACTCAATTACAAGAACAATCACTTGCACTCAAAAATAAATTTATCCAGCAAAAACCGCCCGAAAGTTTAGAGGATACAAATTATACGCTAACTGCAAAAATAATTGAGAAAACAAGTAATTATATTACAATGCAAACGGATGTTATAACAAAGTCAAAAGCTGCTGTCGATCCAGCTAACCTCAAGACCAAAAATCATGACGAACAGGTACAAATTCTGGAACGAATCATGACGATCGGTACTCCAGCTCCCCTCACCATTGCCGATGAAGTTTCTGTACTCAAGGAAAATTTAACACTCCCCGATGAAAAATAAATAAAGCAGCCATTTTTGAACAATTGCCAGTTTACTTGACAGACTGTTCAAATGGCTGCTTTATTTTTAATATTTCTACATTTATTGAGTCCAACTCATTTTTTATTAAAAAAAGTGCCACTATAAGAATTTTTACAGCGGCTATATAATCATCACAAAATGATGAAGAGGGCATCAACCATGTATAACATCCGTATACTCTGGGAAATCAGATAATCGATCAATTGGTTCAAACCCAACTGCCCCAGTAAACTTACCCCGTTGCCAGTCTTCTTGTGTCGACCAAAACATTTCAGTAAAATCCGTTTCGTTAAAAGCACTGATTTGATATTCCTGCAATTCAGGAATAAATGTGCCTTCCGAACCTACTTCAGCTGAAAATTCAGTGACAATACGAATGTACTGAGCTGGTGGCAAACCTTCTAAAACAATATAGTTTGTTCCATTTTTAAGAATAATTTGTTGACGTGCTTTAATGGAAGTACCATCATCTGATACCTCAACACTCGCTTTCATTCCTGCCTGTAACGGAAGTTTTGCTTTTGTTTTTAACTGTTTAAAGTTCCAATATTTTTTTTCAGTCTTATATGCTGGATCAAATACAGCTGGATGACACCATTCCGTTGTATGTGTACCCACTGTTAAAATATCATGAAAGTCAAGCCACACTGCCATTTCATCAGACTTTATGCCAGCTTTTTGCGGCTGTTCATAAATCTGTCGATTTTCTTGTTCTGATAAATGATCTTTATAAAAGCGGACTTGACTTATTTTTGCCGGAAGATGCGTAAAATATTTAGGTCTATCAATTTCTGTTATCACATGACCTATATAGGAGTATCCAATAAAAATCGGTTCATTTTCCCAATTTCGTAATTTTGTATCAGCATCAATTCCTGAAACATGGGCCACACGTTTTCCATTACAATATGAATTTCCCCCTACTTGCTTATCAAAAGTCAATGTATATTGTGTCCATTGGTTCAAGTTGACCATACCGCCCTGCCATGAATATTCCGTAATATCATGACAAGTCCCCCATTTGAGTCCACCTGCACGTTCAACAACCATCCGCATTAAATAAGTTGCTCCCCAGCCAACCGATTTCCCCTTTACCATTAAAGGATTATGCCCCATTTCATTCGGCTTTGCCAAACGATCTACATTTGCCCAAACCATTCCACTAAAAGCATTCTCTACTCGCAAATTTGGTCGCGCCGGTATCTCAATATAATCACCATATTGCTCCAGACAAATCTCAACTTTATCGGGCCTTGTGATTACTTTTGGGGTTCCGTGCAAAAGTGCATAATTTCCCTGCCCTGATTTATCCTGAATTCTTGGTATAATCCGAATCGGTCCAGGAATGTTAATATCACGCGGTAATTGATCCGCAATACTCACCTGGTAACTTCCACCCTGATAAAATTTATAACAAAAATCAACCTGTTTTTTTTCGTGCCCCCGAAAAAATATATTTTTAGTTTCAGCAATTCTTTGATCAATATATAAATGGACGGGAACAAAAATTTCCCGATCCAAATTATTCGTTGCTTCAATGCTTGCCATAAGCAGACTTGCGTGTTTAACATAATCTAATGTAAGTTTCATATACTCAAATGTCAACTGTTCCGGCTCAAAAACCGTAATATTTTCACTGACATTTTGGACTTTAATTTCGTGCTGACCTTGATTAACTGCTCTATACAACATTGTAAAACTGCGCTTTTCTTTTTCATTTAAAACAATAACTCTTTCTTTCTCTGCCGGTCCAAATAAATTCATTATATTTTCTACATTATTATCAAAAAGCTGTAATGTTACCTCGGCTAAACCACGACCAATATTTTCAGCGATTCCTTTAATTTCGACCTTCCCATTGTTATCAACACGGCGAATTTCAATTTTTGAAATTAAAATTTTAGGTTCATCATGGACTAAAAGGACACGATCCACAAGTGCTTCATTTCCTAATTTTTGCGAAAATCCATATGTTTCACATTGCAAATGTTCTTCTTTAATAGTAAGTAATGTGTAATTGCTTTTCCCCATCGCTACAACTTCCGGAAACTCTTCTAATAGACGATGTTCTCCGCCGCCCCTATCTAGTTCACATTCCGGTTCCTGCGTACTGCCTTGACTAATATAAACTGTTTTTGCACCAATTTTAGGATCAATTGATACTGTTTTTACATAATAATGCAGATGCCCCCCTATCACAAGATTTACATTATAGGCTTCAGCAATCGGCACAATGTAGCGATTATTAAATTCATCTGTATACGGATGATGGAGAACTAATACACGCCAAGCTGCATTTGCCGCAGATTCGCTCGCCAAATCCTGCTTAATCCAACTCAAGGTCTGTTGGATGGTTCGCTTTGTTTTGGCATCTGCTTCCACCCCAGAATTAATTGCATTCATTTCAAACAGACCCCAAGAATTACTATCGACCAGTGTAAAATGTGTTTTTCCACAATCAAACGAATAGGTGCGACCGGTTTCATCACATCGACATGTTTTCGCTTGTGGTTTTGTAAAAAATTCATCATAAAATGGTCCATCATCATGATTACCCGGAATATAAAAAACGGGTGTATTTTTTAATAACTCTGGTATTTTCTTAAACCAATTATTTACATATTGTTCGTGTTGATAACCTGTTCCAAAAGAAATATCCCCACTATGGATGATAAACTCCGGCTGTATCCGTTCCACCATCTCGGAAAACTGTTTTTCTGTATGAAAAAGATGTGAATCACTTAGCATTACAATTTTTAGTTCATTTGGTTGTTTTTCTAACGTTTTAAAAGTTCCTGATTCCATCGTACCAGAGTGTAATTTAATTTGATACGTATACTTTGTATCCGGCTTTAAATCACGTAAAACTGCTGTATAGAGACAATTCCCCTTATTATTATCTTCATATGGCATTCCACGTTCAAAATTCGGTGTCATCGTCTGATTTAAAAATTTTTGTTCACCATAAATCACTTGAATATCCACCGGAGAGTTTGTTTCCCAGGCAATCGTCATATGTGATGCTGCTGGGTCCAATAAATACGGTCCATTTAGTATAAAAAAATTGCTATTCATATTGCTGCCTCCCCGTTGCTACGCATTGTCTGATTTTTAAAACTTGTATCTTCTTATTACCTTTTTGTTCTTTATACCTGTGTTTCTTTTTGCAGTTTATCATTTGGATCCTCGTTGTTAGGACCTTCATTGTTCTTTACTTTTTTAGCCCATAGCGTCGGAACAATAAGAATTGTCATAAGCGCAACTGCACCAATCCAAAAAAGCATAATATTTTCAAAATGATAAATCACCTGACCATCTACAACCGTCTTAGCGGCATCCATAAGCCACCCATTAATCAAATCCTGTGCTGCTGCTCCACCATAAGATAGTAAACCAATTGTCCCCATGGCCGCACCGGTCGCTTTACGTGAACAAAGATCCACCGCAAGCATACCGCCAACAAAGCATAAAATAACCCCTAATCCAAAGCCAAAAACAGAAATCCATAACATATCAATCCAAGGACTGCCTGCTGGTGTAAAACAAAAGCCTGTAATTCCAACTAGCATCATACAACCAAAAACAATCGTCGTCAAAGCATGATTCGCTTTGAATATCTTATCTGAAATAATACCAGAAAAAAATGAACCAACGCCGCCCATTAAAGGTGATAACGCCATTATACTACCAGCTGTCACTAGAGAATATGCTTTATATTCTTGTAAGAATATAACCCCCCAGCTGCTCATTGAGTATCTTGCAATACCAAGGCAAGTTGCCGAAAGAGCAATCAGCCAGACATACGGATTTTTTATAACTTCCAATTGTGCATCGCGCGTTGTTTTTTCTTTTTCTTTTTTTTCTTGAAGAACTTCCCCTTCAAATTCATTCGCCGATGGAAGTCCATAGGCTTCGGGACGATCATACATATAACGATACATGATAAAAGCTAAAACAATACAAGCAATTCCCGGAACAAAAAAAGCTGCATGCCAACCAAAAGCAACCACAAGCATAGCCGTACCAAAATACGTTGCACCTTCACCGATATAATGAGCAATACTAAATACACCATAATACGTAGCGAGTTGGCTTTTTGAATACCATTGCGCTAAAGAAACAATACAAGGTGCTGAGCCCATAGACTGAAACCAGCCATTTACAAACCATAGAGCCAAAAAAATCCAATATTGATTGGAAAACCCTAGAATGAAATTTACAATTGCTGCCCCCAATAATCCAATTGGCACAATTTTTTTTATATTGCAACGATCCGCAATAAACCCATTTAAGCATTTCCCAACAGCAATAGCAATAAGCATCGCTGCACCGATTTGTCCAAGTTCTGTCGGTGTAAAACCAGCATCAATCATTGGTTTTTTTACAACCCCTAAAGTCATTCGCATAACATAATACATGCCATAACCGAGAATCATCGCTGTGACACCTTGTATTCTGGCACTACGAAACATCTTTCTCACCAGCGTTGGATCTGTGATTTTTGGTTGTTGCTTACCTGTTAAAAACCATTTTAACATAAAAATAAACCTCCTCTTAAAATTTCAATAACTATACAGTAATTAAATGATACATAAGCTCTTTTTCCGTTATGCGAGAGATATTCATTTTGAATGGAAATTTAAGTGGATTTTCTCTGGCATTTTTGTTAATATAATATAAATGGTTTCATCGTGATCATATTATGAAACTTTTAATATTATATTATGTGTATTTTTTGTCCTCTGATTCTCATTATAGAGACAGTTTGAATACTGTATCTTTGAATTCTTGCTATTTTATAAACAAAAAAGACAAAATACTTTAAATTTTTGCTCTTTTTTGTGAACTTTGAAAAACAGCAACCTTCAATAGTACAAACCGTATCTATATTAATTGATCAGGAGGGAGATATTTCTATGTCACAATATTTTGCCCAAGAGACATTCACCACTATTTTTGAGTTAAACAGTATGCCAACTTTAGCCTATATCTGCAAAACAAATCAAATGGCCACACCCTTGCCTCGAACACTACATATTCATCAGGATTTAGCCGAAATTATTTTTATTCGTCAAGGACAGGGAACCTATACCATTAATAATCACTCCTATAAAATAAAAAAGGGAGATCTTCTTTTTATCAACAGCGGGATTCTTCATAATGAAGACAATGGACAAAATTCTATAAGCACTTATTGTATGGGAGTCAAAAAACTTCGTTTGAAAAGTTTAACTGAAAATCAATTATTACCTAACACCATGTGTCCCGTTCTCCAAAGCGGCATGCTTTTTTCACGAATCCATCAATTTTTTTCAATTTTAGCTTATTTCGTTGAACATGGGTTAGAACCAGGTGCAGCCGAAATTGGAAACTGCACAATGCGTTCTTTATTAGTCCTCTTTCGAAGCTTAATCGATAATAATAAAGTTATGTTAGCCGGTGAAGATTATAACCTCGGTCTACGAATCAAGGAATATATTGATGAACATTATCTTGAAGACATTAATCTCTCAACCATTTCAACGGCTATTCGTGTTAATACATATTATTTATCACATGTATTTAAAAAAATCGTGGGGTACTCACCTATGCAATATGTGATTCACCGTCGTATTGGTGAAGCCCAAAATCTCCTCATCAATACCGATTACAGTATCACACAGATTGCCTTAATGAGCGGATACAATAATTCAAACTATTTTCAGGTCGTCTTCAATACCATGGTTGGCATGCCTCCCGGAAAGTACCGTAAATCATGGATAAATAATTCTTCTAAATAATAGACTGCTTTTATAGATTAACATACAAAAAAAGTTCTTTGCCGTTAAACAAATTGTACTTACTTTAACGACAAAGAACTTTTTTATTTTCCTGTTTTATCAAAAATTTCTGTAGTATCTGTTTCTTTCACCCATGATTTACGATAACGCCCCGGTGACATTCCAACGATTGTATTAAAAACCAGTTGAAAATAATTAGAATTATTATAGCCTACCCGCATGGCGATTTTTGTAATACTGTCTTCCGTATTGATCAATAAGTTCTGCGCTTCACCCACACGACGCCGCATTACATATTGCATGGGAGAATAACCTACCATTTCTTTAAAAACATGCGATAAATAATATGTATTGATATGTAAAGCCTCCGAAATTTTACTTAAATTCAAATTTTCTAGATAATGCGCATCAATATACTGTTTGATTTGTATACCTAAATTATAGGGAAGTGGTACCATCGGCACTTCATATTTTTCGATACAATCATGAACTTTCACAATGAAAGCCCTCATCAAATAATGACTCAGTTCCGTCTTGCAGTTCGTTTCTTCTTTCACAGTATTACAAAGCAACAAAAATATTTGTTTTACTTTTTCAAAATCTTGGTCCAAGTGAATAACCGGACACATCAAATTCGATAAAATTTCATTTTTTTTCAAACCCGTAATTTGAAGATTTTTGATAGCAGCACAATACGTTAAAATATTCTGATCTTCACAAACTGCCTCATCATGAATAACACCACTATTAAAAAATAATAAATCACCTTTTTGTACGTGATATTTATTATTATGAATCGTATACTCACCAAAACCTTCGACTATCAAAACAATCTCGACCCGATCTTCATGTACATGCATTGTCCGCGGCATTTTGGCATGTACGGGATCGACCTCACATACGTATAAAAGTTCTGGATTTTGATTCTCAACAAAAATCGATGACAATTTTTCTTTGACAAAATACTGCAGCAAACAAATCACCCGCTCTATAGTTAATCGAAAATTCTAATATTTATTTACAAACAAAGCAATATTTTAGAGTATATTTATCAAACCTATTAAAATAGCTAAAAAATCAATGTTTTTCCTTGTAAAAAAAGCAAAATACTAGAGGTAATACCTGCTATTTTACCGTATACTTAAACATAAAGATAATCAAAACAGACATATAATATAACAATAAAGTTATCATATTTTGAATCACTCTATTCTTATATTACCAAAAACCAAAGATAATAGCCAGTAAAATGAATACTGGTAAACAAAAAAACAAGTTCCTGCAGAAACGGGACTCATTTTGAAAGGCGGAATAAAAATTATGATTAATATTGGTATTATTGGCGTAGGCCGCATCGGCCGCGTTCATGGCGAAAGTATTTCCAATCATGTAAAAAACGCGCAAGTAAAGGCAGTAGCAGACCCGTTCTTGAATGAAAATTCAATAGCCTGGGCAAATTCCCTCGGCATCAAAGAAACCTATACGGATTATAAAAAAATATTGGCCGATCCAACAATTGATGCTGTATTAATTTGTGCATCAACCGATCAGCATTCGCCACTTTCTATTGAAGCACTTCAAGCTGGTAAACACGTTTTTTGTGAAAAACCTATCGATCACAGTATTGAAAAAATCAAAGAAGTTCTTAAAGTTGTTGAAACTTCTGGTAAAAAATATCAAGTAGGCTTTAATCGTCGTTTTGATCATAACTTTAAAGCAATTCAAGAAGCAGTAGCTGCTGGTCAAATTGGCAAACAACAAATTATAAAGATCACATCACGTGACCCTGAACCACCTTCCATTGACTATGTGAAAATCTCTGGTGGAATGTTCCTCGATATGACCATTCATGATTTTGATATGGTTCGCTACCTGTCCGGTTCCGAAGTAGAAGAAGTTTACGCAGCTGGATCGGTTACAGTAGATCCTGCTATTGGTCAAGCTGGTGATGTCGATACTGCCATCATAACCTTAAAACTCGTCAATGGTGCAACAGCTGTCATTGATAACTGTCGCCAAGCTTGTTATGGTTATGACCAGCGTGCCGAAGTATTTGGAACAAAAGGGGCCATTTCCATTAAAAATGATTCAAGTTCCAATGCCGTATTCAGTGGCCAAAATGGTGTAGTAGCTGAAAAACCCCTCTTTTTCTTTTTGGAACGTTACATGAATGCCTATGCGGATGAAATTGCAGCCTTTGTCAATGCAATTGTCAAAGATACGCCAACTTTGGTAAATGCCCAAGATGGCCTGGAACCTGTCCTCATTGGTTTAGCAGCGCAAAAATCGGTAGCGGAAAATCGTCCAGTTTCACTCAAAGAAATTCGCGCTAGTTATGGCTTATAAAAATAAAACAAGCATATCTTTATAAAGTAAAAACCGCTGAAATGATCTCAGCGGTTTTTACTTTTTTATTTTTTAAGAAAATTGAACAAGATCGCCAACCATCACACGTGGTATTACTGCCCCATGTATGGCAATTTGCCCTGGTTGCTCTACAGTCTCTTTGCCATCAAAAACTAACGTAAAATGTCCATGCTCACGTAATGTTTGCAGTGCATTTTCACCGATCGCTGTGATTTGATAATCCAATCCTGCAATATGCAATGTATCACCAACTACAAGATCTTCTTTAAGTATCCCGTTGGTATGAGCTACGACCATTTCAGAATATTGATAAGGAACGTCTTTATCAAATAAAATCATACTTTCGCGCATTTGCATAAGTTGTAAAACATGATCACCAATACTTGTAATTGTAACTTCATACTTCATCGTCTGATTCCCCTCTTATCCTTATTAAATAATTTTTGATAACATGACTGTCATGCTGATTGCTACCAACGATGCAATACAAGTAGCTAACGTATAAGATTTTAATGCATCGGCAACCGTTAGACCAAAATATTCTTTAACAATCCAAAATCCAGAATCTGTTACATGTGAAAAACAAATTGCGCCCGAACCTACAGCTAAAGCAACAAAAGCCGGATCAAGGTTTGGATATTGCACAAGCATTGGCATTACAATACCAGCTGATGTCATCATTGCAACGGTAGCCGAACCAACGGAAAATCGCATAACTGCCGCTACAATCCAAGCTAGAATTAATGGACTTAGGTCTAGCCCCGTAAGAACTTTGCCAAGTTCCACGCCTAGGCCGCTATCAATCAATACGCGGTTAAACGCCCCACCAGCACCAATAACAAGCAATATTCCCGCAACTGGAGCAAAGGATTGGTCAGTAAATTTTAAAAGTTCCGGCATTTTAAAGCCACGTGCCAGACCTAAAGACCAGTAAGCAAAAAAAGCTGAAATCATTAAGGCGGTAATCGGATTACCGATAAAATTCACAATTGGAGCAAATTCTGATGTTTTTAATGAACTTAAATCAAAAATTGTTTTTGAAACCATAATAAGCATTGGTAATAAAATCGTAAATAAAGTAATACCAAAAGCAGGCAAATCTTTATCTAATACTTCTTTTATTGGTGTCGTTAAGGACGGAAGATCTACTTTAATACCATTTTTAATAAATTTCGTCCAAATTGGTCCGGCAATTGTAGCGGATACAACACAAACCAAAAGCCCCAGCATAATAACTTTACCAATATCGGCATTGAGTGTCGCAGCAATGGCCATAGCAGCCGGATGCGGCGGCAGCATGCAATGAACAATCTGCAAAGATACGCCCATTGGAATACCAATTGCTACAATTGACATGCCCGTAGCCCGAGCTACACTAATAACCAATGGTATCAATAATACAAATCCAACTTGGAAAAATACCGGAATCCCTGTAATCAGACCAACAACCATCATCGCCCAATTTGCCCGCTGCTTCCCGAGCTTATCAATCAACGTCCGTGCCAAACGTTCAGCCCCGCCTGAAGTTTCCAGCATTTTACCTAAAATACTACCAAGCCCCAGAACCGTCGCCAAAAATCCAAGCGTACTGCCCATTCCCGCTTCAATGGATGCACAAATCTTAACCAAAGGCATCCCTGTCATAAACCCTACATACATACAAGCAACAATCAAACTAACAAATGCATGCAAATGTAGTTTCATTATCAAAAATACAACTAACAAGATTGCAGTAAACAAAGTAAAAACTAAAAATGTGGTTTCCATCACAAAATCCTCCTATATCGCCGAACGCCTACGCATTTGTAAAAACATAATTTTAACATATGGTGCATTGTCGATCTCATTTATTTAAACAAATTGATATAGTCTGCTACGGTTTGAGACATAGCTCCTTCAACGGCTTTTGTCAATGTCTCGAAACGAGTATTTTTATCGAGATGGTCTGCTAAAAATGATCGTGCCGTTTGAATTCCTTTTGTTGATACTTCCGTATTAATATTGATTTTCCGCACACCTAAGGCAATTGCCTTACGCAGAGAATCCGCTGGAATACCTGAACTGCCATGCAAAACAATCGGCACCTTGATATTTCGCTTAATTTCTTCAAGTCTTACAAAATCAAGCGTTGGAATACCTTTATAGATACCATGTGCATTACCAATTGCGATAGCTAATGCATCTACTCCAGATTGCTCCGTATATTCTTTAGCCGCTGCAACAGTTGTGTAACCCTCTGCCAAACATAAGCCATCCGGTGATGTTCCATCTTCATTATTCATATACCCTAATTCACCTTCAACACTCACACCCACCAAATGCGCCAATTCCACAACTTTGCGACTTCTTTCTATGTTTTCATGAAGGGGTAAAGCCGATCCATCATACATGATCGAGGTAAAACCAGCACGAATTGCTTTCATTATCGTTGCTAATTCTTTGCTATGGTCTAAGTGCAAACAAAATGGCACCGCTGATGTTGTACAGTATATTTTGACAATTTCGGCAATAACTTCGATTGGTGCATGTGCTGTATACGATTCACCAAACGATATAATCACCGGTTGTTTTGCCGCCAAGGCTGCCTGTACGACAGCCTGAACGGATTCTAAATTATAAACATTGAAGGAACCAATCGCAGATTGCTTGACCTTGGCATACTCTAATATATCTTTTAAATTCAGTAACATAAAAAACTCCTTCTAAGATCAAAAGTTTAACGATCATTCAACATATCGACGACTTCACGCAATGTTTCAACTGCGCCAACATTACCTGGGAAAATAATATATGACATATTGGGGAATTTGCTTTCACTGCCTGTTTTCCAAACCGGAATTCCTGGTTTAACCTGTCCTAAAACTTGCGCTTTTTTCACGCCAAGACCTTTTGTTCCAACATCACTCGATGTAATACCGCCTTTTGCTATTAAAAATCCAGGTTTGATTGACAAACGTTGAACGATACTGGTAATTGCTTCGGAAATCTTAACCGATACTTTGAGTGATTCTTCCTCCGAACCAACATCCAGCCTTTTTCTGCCAGTAAAGACAACAACCGTTTGTCCGTTTTTAATATCACGTTCGGCTTCAGTAATAATACGTTTTAATTCAAGTTCTAAATTTTCTGGCTGCAAAACTAATAAATGGTTAAATTCAATAAATTTAATATACTCACATTTTTGTAGTTCAGCTAATTGCTGGGTTGTTTTTTGTACATGTGAACCAACAATTACCAGCCCACCATTGGTATTCCCCGTTTCAACCAATTCTTTTTTCGTTAAAAGCGGTTGATCTGTAACGCCACCAATGACTTTAGTAAATGCAGCAGCAGTTCTAAACATAAATGTTTTTCCCTGACTCATCGCTTGAATCAAAGCAATTGCAAACACTTTCACATCAACATAATCGACAGCATTAACAATAACTTTATTGAAATTTTCTACTTTTAAGAGTTGATTGGTAATTTCTTGAATTTTAAATTTTCTGATATCTGTAAGCGATATATACGTTGTATCCGCCGCTTTGTATGCTCCTTTTGTTTTCTCTTCTATATACTCACCTAGATTAGAAGCTGTATAAGCAAAAGTTTTATCCTTCGCAAATTCCGTTTCACCTGCTGGAACCAAATATTCATCTTCCTGTACATAATGAATATTATTGATTGTAAAACGTCCGCCTTCTTTAAAAAATGGCATGATAACTTCACCATCCGTCTGTACACCGGAATTTTTTGCAACTGTGCTTTCAAGTATCTGTGTTTCTAATGGATAATGTCCCCGCAGCGTAGAATCACTACGGCTGATAATCATAAATTCTTGCTGCGTTTTTTTAGCTTCGCTTGCTATACGATTCGCAATATCACGATGAACAAGTTCGGTTTCGGCTGTTGAAAAAGCGCGTGAATTCGTTAAGATAAAGAACATCGAATTTTTTTCGGCAAAACCGGCAGCAATACTTTCTGCAGACCAATCTGTATAGACCGAAATATCATGTACCGTTTGAACCCCTGTGGGATCATCATCTAAAACCACAATTTTTTTACCAAATGCTTTTAATACATCTTTTAATGTGTCATCGACCATTGTTTCGTCGATTACTGGAATATCTTTAAATAATTCACTTTTGAGTATTTTTGCCATGATAAAGCTCCTCTGTCTTTCATTTAATTTTCAGCCTAAGACTAGTGAAACGATTCTGCCAGCTCAGGCTGAAATAATTTATAAGCTATATATAAATTGCAGCTTATTAGGCTGCTAGGAAAGAGGTATAGGGCATCGTTTGCTTCCTCCGTAACGCCACTCAACCCTACACCCCTTTCCTGACGATTGCCATACAAAATATTTAATGCAACTTATCTAGAATTGACTCACAATTTATTTTTGTGGAGTTTTTACTTCCACGCCAGAAATTTTTTCATAAAATTGAACAATACCACTATGGTCATCCATAATATGTCCATCGGATTTTAGGCTCAGCATAATTTGCTGTAACTGGCTTGTAAGAATCAACGGTACTTCAAGACTTTTGGCGGTATCCATAACATTGGTAATATCTTTTAAATTGATTGCAAGCGTTCCGCCTGGTTTAAAATTACGATTGAACATCATCGGTGCTTTTGCATCGAGTACGGTACTGCCCGCAAGTCCGCCGCGAACTGCTTCATATACTTTCTTCGGATCTGCGCCGGCTTTTTGGGCTAAAATCAAAGCTTCGGAAACCGCGGCAATATTAAGATTTACCATGATCTGATTTGCAAGTTTTGCTACCGAACCACTACCATTTGGTCCAACTACTGTAATTGAAGTTCCCATTGCATCATAAACATCTCTGATTTGTTCCACAACAGCTTCATCACCACCAACCATAAATGCCAACGTTGCATGAATGGCACCGGGCTCCCCACCACTTACTGGAGAATCAAGGAAAGGACATTGTTTGCTCTTTGCCAGTTCCGCAAAATATTTTGAATCCACAGGTGAAACCGAACTCATATCGACAATGACAGTGCCTGGTTTTACACCAGCTAAAATTCCATCAGGACCTTCTAGTAAAATGCCAACAATCTTAGCATTTGGAACCATTGTGATAATAACATCATTTCCGCCTGCTAATTCTTTCGGCGAAACTGCACCTTTTGCCCCAGCTTCTTTTAATGCATCAACCGCTGCCGGATTAATATCATATACCGTTGTTTCAATTCCTGCTTTTAATAAATTCAATACCATTGGTTTTCCCATAATTCCTAATCCAACAAAACCTACTTTTGACATAAAAAGACCTCCTTGATATTTTCTATTTATAAATGATAGGCTGTACACTACTTTTTTATATGAACCTGTATGTAGCATACTACTAGATATAAAAACAAAACATTGCTATGAAAGGCTATATTTTCATTTTCTTGAAATTAGTCTAACTGGCAATGTTTCATAATTTCTTCCGTTATTTTCATATGTTTTTCAAATGATTGATACGCTGCGTCAACATTACCGCTCTGTATCTTTGTCAGTAAATCCCGATGTTCAATTAAAGCGGCATTGGTTCTATTATATGCTTTAAGTGAACTGACCGTTGCTTTTTCCAGTCGGGATCTGAGCATATCGATCGTCTTAACAAAATATTCATTATCTGTAAAGGCTATAATAAGTCCATGGAACTGTACATCGGCTTTCATAAAATCATAAATTCCTAAGTCTTGCACTTCAACGGCTCGTTCTTGATCAAGACACGACTGCATTTTTTTTAAAGTTTCGCGCGCAACATCCGTTTCTACACGCTGCGTTAAATAACGTACACTATAGCCTTCAATGGCTACACGTGTTTGGATGATTTTCTGCGCGTCAAGAAAAGACAACGGTTTTACCATAATACCGCGATTATTATAAACTTCAAGCATATTTTCATTTTTAAGCTGTAAAACAGCTTCCCGCACAGGAGTCCTTGAAACTTGCAGTTGATCAGCAAACATCTGTTCAGAGTAAATTTCACCGGTACTCAGTTCACCATTTACAATGGCTTTTTTTAAATATTCATAAACCTGATCTTTAAAAGAAATTCTCTGTAAAATAGTATCACCGCCTTTCTGCAATAAAAGAGTAACTACGCATTATGTATTGTTTTATATTCTTTCGTTTTGATTGCCTGTATGTAGCATACTATTAGTTATTACTAAAGTCAATATACTTTTATGAATATCATACAAGTTATTTTTTTCTCATACGTAAAAAATCGAGCCCAGCAAAGATGTCTGTAAACTCGATTTTATATCCTATGTTATATGCTTTTTTTCAACCAAGTCACTGCCCCACAAAATGACTTAGACCAGTCCCGTTAATGTATAAATTGCTAAACAGATAAATACAACCGCGGTCTTTAACCCTGTTAAAATTATAACATCATAATAAGATTCTTTGTGCGTAAGCCCACAAACTGCCATAAGGGTCACCAATGCCCCAGCTTGAGGTACTGTATCTATACACTCCGAAGCCATACAGATTATACGGTGTAAAACTTCTGGTGACATGCCAATTTGCTGTGCCCAATCAAGCCATTGCTGTCCCAGCATTCCAAGAGCAATCGTCATCCCACCTGAAGAAGATCCAGTCACTGCCGTCATAATATTGGTCGTAAAAATCACTGACAAAAGCGGTCCGCCGCCAAAAGTTATACCTAACAGCATTTCTCGAATGACCTGAAATGCCGGTAAGGCCGCAATAACACAACCAAAAGCATACCCAGAAGCAACATTTAAAATTGCACTGGTTGACCCAATCGCACCACTATTAATGGGATGTACCACACCACCTTTTCCTTGTAAGCGTTTTTTGCCAATCACAGCAGCTGCTATACTGCTGATTACAAGTGCTGCATTAATCGACCAGATTGCCTGTACTTTATCAACACTGGATGCCAATAAAGACAAATTTAATGGTAAAAAGGAATCCAAACTGCTGCTATCCCAATGATAGGCCCACGCCCAATGGAATGGATTACTTATCAATAAATTTAAAACAATAACTAACAGAAGCGGCAATGCTGACAATCGCCAATCTGGTAAAGCTTCTTTTGCTACCTCTGGCTCATTTAATACATGTTTACCATAGCCTTCACCACGGGCTTTTAATTTTATATGGCGATGACGAATCCAGCCCCAGGCAATCAAAAAATAAAGAACTGCACCAATAAGCCCCAACCCTATACCGGCCCAAGTCGTCGTTCCAAAAAAAGAAGTTGGAATAATATTTTGAATTTGCGGTGTTCCCGGGATGGCTACCATGCTATATGTAAAAATCCCCATCCAAAGCAATGCCGGCAACAAACGTTTCGGAATATCTGCTTCTTTAAATAAAATTGCTGAAAACGGATACATTACAAAAGCAACAACAAATACACTTAATCCACCGTATGTTAGAACACCACACCCCAAAAGTATAGCCAGAATCGCTTTTTCTTTTCCCAATGTGGATACAATTTTTTCGGCTACAGCTGCGGCCAACCCACCTTCTTCCATGATTTTAGCAAAAACTGCTCCCAATAAAAAAACCGGATAATACGTTTTAATATATTCTGCGGCCTTAGTCATATAAATCTCACTATAAATCGGCATAGCTGCATGCCCGCTGCCGATCGCAGCTACAATAGCAAACAATGGGGCAATAAAAATAATAGAATAACCTCGATACGCAAAAAACATAAGCAACAGTAAACTGATTACAATCATTGTAAGTCCCACGAAAATCACCCCATCTATAAAAAATGAGCTGCTGCGAAATAAATATGGCCAATAAGCCAACCTCAATTTTAGAAATTCATCTAAAATAGGTATATTTATTTTCACAGCACCCCTACCAGCCTAACCTATAAATTTAACATAAAAAATTGTATTGCTGAATATTACAATTTTGCCTGTTCTCTGATATATTTTCTTGCTATTTGTGCATATTCCAGAGGATTTGCCTTAGCTGGATCTTGTTCTGCTTCGACAATATACCAACCCTGATACTGACTTTTATTAACAAGGTCAAATACTGGCGCAAAATCAACATCTCCATCGCCAGGAACCGTAAACATACCAGCTCGAACGCCATCAAGGAAACTCATATTTTTTTCCTTAACCTGTTTAACTATATTCTTACGAATATCCTTTAAATGGATATGCTGGATACGCGGTAAGTATTTTTGGAGAATGCCCAGATAATCTTCACCTGAACAGACTAAATGCCCCGTATCAAATAAAAGATATACCAATGCTGGATCTGTCATTTCCATCAGTTTATCAATTTCACTTTCAGTTTGGACACCAGTCCCCATATGATGATGATACACGACTTTCATGCCCTTTTCTTTTGCCAGTTCACCTAGTTTATTAAGTCCTTGGACAAGTTTGTCCCATTCCATATCTGTAAAATATGGTTTCCCCGCAAATACGGGTGTATTGAGCATTCCCTGAACACTATGCCCTTGTTCAGCAACAACAATAACCTTTGCGCCCATGGCAAAGAGAAAATCCCGATGTTCAATAAAAGCCGTTACTGTTTCTTGTAATGGTTTCGTTGTTAAAAATGAACTAAACCAAGCGCTGGCAATTGACATATTGCGAAGTTTTAGTGCTTTTTGTAAAACCTCTGTATCTCGTGGATATTTACCACCAACTTCGCACCCTGTAAAGCCAGCCAGGGCCATTTCGCTGACACATTGTTCAAATGTATTTTCTTTTCCAAGATCGGGCATATCATCGTTTGTCCAAGCAATCGGTGCAATACCCAATGTTATATCTGCCATTTCATTTTCCTCCAATTCATTCTACTAATCTGTATATTTATAATTTTTTTATCATTTGATCATCCTATTCCCCGAAAAATTTCGCTTAGCTTAATTGTAATTTAATTTTAACAGCAGTCTATCATTAATTAGATAACCTGCTGTTAAACAACACAGAGAAACTCAATCAGACATTGACAAGTTAAAAAAATAACTCTAGTATTAGGATGTAACACTTAGGACGTTATTCGCAATTTATGCGAGGCCTGCTTTGCAGTGCTGGTTCTCAGGTCTTAGCGGGACTGAACCATAGCGTTCTTTTTTATATGTAATTATCATCCTGCACCTCTTATCATTCTGCAGAAGTACTCGCTTTAGTCAGTGTTTCTGCTTTTTTTTTGCCATGATTTCTAAAATCTTGTTCGATCTGTTCTAAGGAGCGGCCTCTCGTTTCTGGAACAAATTTATACGCAAATAGTAACCCAAAAAGACCAATTCCTACAAACGCAAAAAATGTATGCGATAGTCCAAATGCATCCATTAATACAGGAAAACTTAAACCAACGAAGAAATTTGTGATCCATAAACATAAAACCGTTAATCCCATCCCCATACCACGGAGCCTCATAGGAAAAAGTTCGGAAAGCATCAACCAGGTAATTGGTGACAAAAAACCTTGTTGAAAAAATAAGAAAGTTACAGTCAATGAAAGTACAACATATGGCAATATGGTAGTTCCTTCTAATACATTGGAAAATGTTCCAATTAAAAACAGTGCACAAATCGTACCAATCTGACCTGTCATTAAGAGTGGTCGGCGCCCATGACGGCCCATCATCCAAATGCCAAAAAATGTAGCCGACACCGAAATTACACCATTCGCAATGTTACCAATCAGTGCTGCTTCTGTACTAAATCCCGCTTTTTGCAAAATCTGCGTTCCGTAATACATAATTGAATTTACGCCCGATATCTGCTGGCAAATTGCAATCCCCATAGCGATAAAGACAATTCGCCTCACCCAAGGCGTTGTAAGATCTTTTAGTGTTGCTTTTTCAATACTTGTTTCTTGTGCCAGATTATCCTGAATTTCATTTAACTCAGCAATCGCGCGACCTTCATCTCTGGCCTGTTTCAAAACTTTAAGAGCTTCACCAATTTTACCATTCATCACAAGCCATCTTGGGCTTTCTGGCATCGCCAGCATTCCAAACCAGAGCACAACCGCTGGAAGCGAGGCAATTACTAACATGTAACGCCAAACATGTGCGCTTTCACCAAAACTTACACCAATGATTGCATTAAAAACAAAAGCACATAACTGACCAGTTACAATCATCAGTTCATTTTGTGTAACCATTCGTCCACGATTTTCCGCTGGTGACATTTCAGCTAAATATGCTGGCACCGTTACAGATGCACCCCCAACTGCTAACCCCAGCAAAAATCTAAAGCATACCATAACTTCAACGGTTGGTGATAATGTGCAGCCAATTGTTGCAAAAAAGAAAATAACGGCAAGCATTAAAAGCATTTTTCTGCGACCCTTTGCATCGGAAATGCGTCCACCCAAAAATGAACCAATTGCCGCTCCAAATAGAAGCCCACTCGCGACAAGTCCTTCTGTAAATGGTGTAAGATTTAATTGATCGGGAAGTGCCATGTACGGCAATGCACCATTGACCACACCCGTATCATACCCAAAAAGCAAACCTCCAAATGTAGATATAATTGTGACTGTTCTTAAAAATTGCTTAGGTGTTTTCTGTTGTCCCATACTATTTCCCCCTCATCATTTAGTCTTTAATAGACTTTATAAAATAGTAATTTGCGAGAATATCCTGAAGCAGTATTATATTTTAAGAAATTAAAAGATTAAGAAATTTTCATTACGGTTCTTACAAATTCATAACTCAAAATTAAAACTATTCAGTCTATTCTACTGGATAATCCTGGGTCACCTATCTAAAGATAAAACGAAACCCGCAATGCCATTTTTATAATATATGTCAGTAATAAATATTTTATGCGGATTTCGTATATCAAAAGAACCTTTTAGTATTTCCTAGCTTCAGCCAAATGAGGTAAAATTACATTTTCATAAACATCGTGTACTTTTTGACTTTTTGAAACTTCCGCAACGCCGACACGCCACCAAGATCCATATTTATGCACCATGGTTTTCGGTAATACTTTAATATCAATTAAAGTAGATACAGTTTGCTTTTTCGAGTCAATAAGTGCAGTTTTCAGTTCTTCTACCGTTTTAACAGTATATGTCTTGCAGCCATAAGATGCTGCATTCATCGCAAAATCAATCGGCACAAACCCGCCATCAAGCTTACCTGTTGCTTGATTTCTAAATCTAAATTCTGTACCAAAGCTGCCTTGTCCATGTTCAATCTGTAAATTATTGATACAGCCAAACGTCATATTATCAAATAATATAACATTGATTTTTTTGCGTTCTTGAATAGAGGTTGGTAATTCTGAATGAAGCATCATATATGAACCATCGCCTAGAAAAGAATACACTTCTTTATCTGGTTCAGCCAGCTTTACACCAAGTGCCGCATTAACTTCATAACCCATACAGGAAAATCCATATTCCACATGATATGTATTGGATCCTTTTACGCGCCACGCCCTCTGCAAATCTCCCGGCAGACTGCCTGAAGAACCTACAATAATATCTGTATCATTCAAACATTCATTTAATACACCTAAAGCACGCGATTGTGTGAGACAAGACCCCGTAATTGCTTGATATTCAGCAAACACTTTTTCGCGATCTAAGCTGTCATCAATTTCAGGAATGAAGCCTACACCTGTGTATTCTACGTTATAAACACGATCTATCTCAGTATCATATTTCCTTTTTGCTATCTTTATTTCATCTGTATACGCTGTTTTCCAATCTGTTGTACTAAGAATTTCCTCAATTGCCGCCAAACCCGCTTTTGCATCGGCTATAATCTGTACTCCATCCATTTTAGCAGCATGGAATTCAGATACATTGATATTAAGGAATTCCACATCTGGATTTTGAAACAACCATTTCGAAGATGTTGTAAAATCCGTATAACGTGTGCCTACACCAATAACTAAATCTGCTTCTTTAGCAATCATATTTGCAGCCAAACCACCTGTTTCACCAATGCCGCCAAGATTTAATGGATGATTCCACACAATTGCACCACGACCAGCTTGTGTTTCAGCGATGGGAATATTATAGGTTTCGGCAAATTCTTTGTACATTTCAACAGCTTCTGAATATTTTACCCCTCCGCCGAAAATAATAATCGGCTTTTTCTTGCGCGTAATAATATCCACCGCATCAGCAACCATTGCTTTTGTCGCCGGACGACGGTCAATACGATGAACACGCTTTTGGAAGAAATATTCCGGATAATCATAGGCTTCACCTTCTACATCCTGCGGCAGCGCAATTGTAACCGCCCCCGTATCGGCTGGGTCCGTAAGCACACGCATTGCATTGATACAAGCCGACATGAGAATTTCCGGGCGAGTAATTCTGTCCCAATACTTGCTGACAGCCTTAAACGCGTCATTTGTGCTAATAGACAAATTACTCGGTTGCTCCATCTGCTGCAATACTGGATCCGGTTGACGCGTCGCATAGACATCGCCTGGTAAAAATAGCACTGGAATACAATTGGCAGTTGCTGTTGCTGCTGCTGTCACCATATTGGCCGCACCAGGTCCAACCGATGAAGTACAAGCATAAATCTGTTTACGCATTTTTTGCTTGGCAAACCCCATCGCCGCATGAGCCATGCCTTGTTCATTGCGTCCCTGATGTACAACCAGTTCTCCTGGATCTTCCTCCAATGCCTGACCTAACCCAATTACATTACCATGCCCAAAAATAGTAAAAATACCTTTGAACATTCTATTTTGTTTACCATCAAATTCAATATACTGATTATTTAAAAATTTAACAAGAGCCTGCGCTACTGTGAGTTTAATCGTATTTGCCATTTCATTCCACCCTTTCGTGATCTGTCATACCTTAAAATTACAAAATTTTAACAACTTACTCCAATAACCATACATGATCCGGATCATCTGTTCTTGTTTTATTCCATGGATCTCCTGGTAAATGGCGAATCATCCAGCTATACCACATTGCATAACCAGGTGCCGTAACCTGAGGATGACTATCTCCCCCCGGAATCGCCGACCAACTATTATGTGAAATTTTAAATGCTTCCTCACCGATAAAAGAACAACCAAATCCCTGCGGTTTATCAAATTTATATGTATATACTTCAGGCTGCGGATGCGTGTGCGGAATATAGCCGGACCAGCGTCCTGGGCGGTTGATAACTTCGCCGTTGACCATATTTGAATAGGGTGCATTGGTATAATCAAAAATTGTTCGAACGGTTCGTTCAGCCGTACCATTCCACATTCCTGCACCAAATTGATCGCACTGCACGTCTGCAGGACGATAAAATTTAGCTGGAAACAATTTTTCATTTTCTGTTTTTTGAATCAATATTTCTGCTGCTGATACTGCTTTTATTTGTACTTGTGTATTGACTGGTACATGCAAACAATATGGATTTTCATCAAACAAAGATCTGCGTTCCATAGTCTCAGTTTTTTCATCCCAAGTTATGCTGATCTGTCCAGTTAAAATAACAAAAGCTGTTTCTTTCGTTGTATCAATAAAGCTCAAAATTTCTTTTGGTTCCATTACCTGATAGCCAATATCCATTAACATTTTGCTATCACAAGTTGTCATTGCATTATAACCATGCTGAAGTTTGTCTAACCGCCCAAATTTCATATTTTTTCACTCCAATCTAATTTTGTAACGACTTGTTCCTCTTTATGTTTTTCAATAAAATCTCGAATCTGCTCTGCCGTCTGCATTGCATTCGAACAGCTATGACTGGCAACAACCATTGCGGCATGAGCTGTAGCATATTTCAATGCTTCGGGTAGTGACCAGCCTTCAAGTAATCCATACACAAAAGCAGAACCATACGCATCACCACCACCAAATGATTTCAGCAATTTAATATTATAGGAATCAATTTTATAGGCATTTTTATCTGCACTATAGGCAATTGAACCTTTTTTTCCGTGTTTGATGATAACAATTTGATTGCCATGCGCAATATATGTATCTGCCAATTCGTGATCAGCAATTTTACTGTCTTCCGAGATATTTTCCATTAAATTAAATTCTTCTCGGGACCCAATAATAATATCACTCATCTTCCCCAGCAAAGAATAATAAATTGCCAGTTCTTCTTTTGATTTCCAAGTGTATTCTCGATAATCAATATCAAAAATCACTTTAACCCCATGTTTTTTTGCATATTGTACGGCTAAAAGACAGGCTTCACGAGATGGACTTGCTGCCAAAGCTGTGCCTGAAACCAGTAAAATCTTACTATCGGCAATATATTTTTCTGAGACATCCTGCGGCGAAATCTGCAGATCTGCCACACCATTTCGATACATCAATATTTGGCTATCCGTTGGACTCGATATTTCCGTGAATGTCAGCCCTAAATTTTCACCATGCTGCGCTCTGACCATTTGTGATATATCAATCTTACGTTCCTTAAAATAATTAAGGATAAACGTGCCAAACTGATCATTGGATACGCAACCGATAAATCCAACATTTTTACCTAATTTATTAACACCAACGGCCATATTCCCTGGTGACCCGCCAAGATACATCGAAAACGTTTCAACTCTATCAAGCGTACGATTTAATTCATTCGGATTGAAGTCAATCGTTACGCGGCCAATTAAAACCAAATCCCTGCTTTTCGTCTGATCAAACTCTATCACTGCCATTTTTAATCTGCCTCCTTCAAGCTTTGTCTTTTAATCCAAAAATCAACATATGATGCTCAATGTTTTCACAAGTAGCCGCCACTGTTTCATGACTTAAATCAAAATAATTTGCTTCGGGTTTTGTTTGCAGTAAAAGTTTTACCCGCTTTGCAATATGATCATAAGATGCCGTAGCAATATTAATTTTCTTAATACCGTTTGCTAAACAATTTTTAAAATCAGCATCGGTCAGTCCAGTCCCACCATGAAGTACCAGCGGACAGTCAACGACTGCGGCAATATCTTTCAATCTTTCAATGTTAAGCTGCGGCTGTTCTTTATAATTGCCATGGGCTGTCCCAATGGCAATTGCTAAAGCATCGACACCGGTCTCTTTCGCAAACTGAACCGCTTCTTCTACACTTGTCAAAAGTATATCTACACTTTTATAATCGCCTTCAGCCCCACCAACACGGCCAATTTCACCTTCAACATCCGCACCATAACGGCTTGCCAATTCTTTCACCGCTTTTGTTTTTTCTATATTTTCCGCAAGTGAATATTTCGAACCATCAAACATTACAGAAGTAAATCCAACGTCCAGTGCCAATTGGATTGTTTCCATCGTAAATCCATGATCGAGATGCACCGCTGTTGGTACTTTTGCCTGTCTAGCTGCCGCCACCATCATCGGTCCCAGAATTTCCAGTGGTGAATATTTCAGCCGACCTTCCGCAATTTGCAAAATCAGTGGTGCATTTAGTTCTTCCGCTGCCTGCACCGCTCCCATTGCCATTTCCATATTCGAAACATTAAAGGAGCCAACTGCATAGGTATTGTCTGTTACATCATTTAAAAGTTCGCTTAATTTTACGAGTGGCATTTTTTGTCCTCCTTTAAAGTAATATATTCTTAAAATTAAAACAATTTTTTGTATATTTCAATAATTTGTTCTTTTGTTGGACTCCGAAATGTATTTTGTGGGCTGCCGCTGTCTAAGGCATCTTCTGCCATTTTATCAAGCTTTGACATAAAGTCTTCTTTCCTCACACCCAATTCCGTCATTGTTGGAATTTCTATTTCTTTACAAAAACGGCTGACTTCTTTTACCATGGCCCTGGCCGCAGTTTTATCATCGGTTTTTTGATCAGCAACTTCCATGAGCCTGCCAATCTCCGCGAATCGTTTCGTATTGTCTTCAATCGCAAAATCGAGACAAGCTGGCAATAATACCGCATTCGATACACCATGTGCAATATGAAAAAGTGCTCCAATTGGCCGACTCATACCGTGGACCAAAGTGACTGATGCATTATTGAAAGCAATCCCCGCTTCATTCGCCCCTAATGACATCTGCAATCTTGCCGCTTCATTTTTCGCATCATGAAAACAAATCGGTAAATTTTTATGAATTTTTTTAATTGCGGACAAAGCGAATATATCGGAAAGTGGCTGCGCTTTGCGAGACGTATAGGCTTCAATCGCATGTGTTAAAGCATCAACCCCGGTTGCCGATGTTACTTTTGGTGGAGCAGTCATCGTAAAAACAGGATCAATAACGGCAAGAGCCGGCAAAATTGAAGGACCTGCTAAAAGCATTTTAACATTGTTTTTTGTATCGGCAATGATTGTAAATTTAGTCGCTTCTGAACCAGTTCCTGCCGTAGTTGGTATAGCAACAAGATAAGGAACTTTTTCATCAATTGTTTTATGGAGATATTCTCGGATATGCCCCGATGAATTCGCCATAAAACCAATGGCTTTTGCCGTATCAATGGGACTGCCTCCGCCTAAGGCAATCAAAAAATCACATTGCTCTTTTTTATAAAGTGCAACACCATCTGCAACAATGGTATCGGTTGGTTCACTATTCGCTCCATCATAAATAACATAATCAATATGTTCCCTATCTAAAACTGCTGTAACTTTTGCAGCATTGCCAAATTGAACCATAAATTTATCCGTAACGATCAGTGCTTTTGTGCCTTTTCCTGCAATATGTAAACCAAGTTCATTTATAACATCTACACCGGATATTATTTTTGCTGGCACTAAAAATACATTTCCCACTATGAACACCCCTTATATAACTGAGTATATTTTATTATTATCTTGATAATCTTTTGATTATCTTATGGTTATAAGTTAATACATTTACTTCTTTTTGTCAATAGTTTTTCATGTTTTATTAATTTTTATTATTCGTCCATAACTATTAATAATTTCATATTAGATTTGAATTATTAATAATTATATATATGGCATTAAAGATTTTATATGGCAATCGTCAGGAATGGGGTATACCTATACCCCATTCCTGACAGACTGATAGACTGAATGTAATTTCTTTAATGCGTTCTATATAGTGAAAATAAACATCCAAACCGATCTTTGTGAAAATAACTTGTATATTCAAGGAAAGACATTTATAATAAACCATAAGAAATATACTCAAAATATGCTTATTATTATGAACACATTATGGGTATGTGTGAAAATCTACGAAAATCAAAAAAGAACAGGGGAAATTTTATGAAAATTAACCGCTTAAACAAGATTGAAGAAATCCTCGAAGATTCCGATAGTATTTCCATCAATAAACTTTGTGAAATTTTTGATGTATCAAAAAATACAATTCGTCGTGATATTGCTGAGCTTGAAAAACATGGTATTATTACAAAAGTATATGGTGGAATCATGCTAAAACACAGTACAGAATCCCCTGAACCATTTGCGACCCGCGAAATAAAAAATCCATCCTTAAAAAAGCAAATTGCCCGTTTGGCAGCTGAACTTGTCTGCGACGGTGATGTCATTTATATTGATTCAGGAACAACCACGATGCATATGATTCCATATCTTGCAGAAAAGAAAAACTTAACCATTATAACTGCCAGCGTCCATGTCATCAATTTGGCCGCCGCATACAGCCAACTCAATATCATCGCGACGGGCGGTTCCTTATACCTGCCATCCAATGCATTTGTTGGTCCTAGTGTTGTAAACTGTTTAAATAACTACAATATATCAAAAACATTCCTTGCTTCAACCGGAATTTCACTAGAAAACGGTGTAACGAATGCCTCTCCACTCGAATGTGAAATCAAACGTTATCTGGCTCAAAAAAACAATACGAAAGTATTGCTCATTGATTCTTCGAAAATCGATGTTGCCTCACTCATGACCTACTGTGAAATCAGCGATCTCAATTACCTTATTATCGATAAAGAACCACCGGTGGAATATTTAACCTACCTTAACAAACATAAAGTTAAGCTCCTTACAAATCAAACAAATTTCTCACAAGAAGAAAATTTTTACAAACTATAAAAAAAGAAACCTTCGCCTGACAAATATTTTATACTTGTCACACGAAGGTTTCTTTTAAAATTTATACATACTGCATTCGCCGATTTTTAAAATACACCATTTTCAAATTGCACCATTCACTTAGTTCTTTTGCCGCCATAAAATTACTGCCAATATCGAGCATTTTATGTGCATCGGAACCAAACGTTACATAACGTCCACCTAAATCATAGTATCTTTTATAGATAGGCGCCAACGATTTAATAACAGAACGATCACCTAACCGCCGCGTATTGAGCTCTATGACGGTATCATGCGCAATCAATGCTTGTAATACCTCATCAATTTGCTCAGAAAATTCATGATAATAGATTTCCGGTTCCGCATACGGAGCATACCGTGCAATATAATCAATATGCCCCAGAGAATCAATAAAAGAATACTGCTTTACAGACTCTGCCATCGTTTTAAAATAAACGGAATACACTTCTTGTTTCAGCCGGTTTCCATAAAAAGATGGATAATATATATCTCCCGTATGCTCTAATAAATGGATCGAGCCAATAACATAATCAAACTGGTTTTCCTCTGCTAAAGCACGGCTTTTTTCATAGCAAGATTCCTGCATGCCAATTTCCACACCAAGTAATAAAGAATCACTTCTATAGCTTGCATATTCAGTAAAATAAGTTTGTGGATCAAATACAAAACTGGGATCTGGGTAATCAAAATCCATATGTTCGGTTACGATTAAACCAAGCTTCAGTTCCCGGGCTCTAGTCAAAGCCTCTGTTATCTGCATTTCGGAATCGGCCGACACTTTTGTGTGAAGATGTGTGTCAAATATCATGCGAACCAGCCTTCTTTCTCTTGATCTTACTCTTATGCGTTTTCGGCTGCATAGGCTTCTTGCAAAGCTTTCGCTAATTGATCTGGACAAGATGTCGACCTTGGTCCACAGGTATTACCAGCAAATTTTGCAATGACAAAATCCATATCCATACCTTCCACAATTTGCGATATACCACTTAAATTACCAGCACAACCGCCTTCAAATTCTACTTTTTTAATTGTTTTTCCTTCTAAATCAACGCTAATTTTACGGGAACAAGTTCCCTGAGTTTTGTATACGTAAGTACTCATTACTAAACACTCCTAACAAATAGTATA
>Ga0302210_10000171_pt1 | contig 30953 bp, 25 predicted proteins | sample II_Fen_E3_2_FD_198793 | JGI IMG/M metagenome (GOLD analysis project Ga0302210, IMG submission 198793) | Peat permafrost microbial communities from Stordalen Mire near Abisko, Sweden - II_Fen_E3_2 | ecosystem: Environmental > Terrestrial > Soil > Wetlands > Permafrost | place: Sweden: Abisko... | reverse complement strand
TGGAACATTTGTCTCAAGCACTTCACTCTGGAACCCGACAGACCTTCCGGCATCCCTTGACTCCACACCATAAACGGTAAATGTAATTGTCTTTCCACCTGTAATGCCTTCAATATAAACCGGGTATTTTAAATTATTCGTAAATTTTAAATCTTTTCCGCCACCCTCTGCTATTGCAGCATCTTCCGAAGGCTTAACATAGTTAACGATCATGGAGTGGTTGCTTCTCTCATCCACCTGAAGTTCTGCACGTATTACAGCATTATAAAGTGTTGTCGATACCTGACAGATTCCACCACCGAAACTCTCAACAATCTGACCATTCAGATAGGATCCCGCCATAGAATAACCATTCTTATCGGAAAATGGAGTAATGGTATTCAATACGGAAAGCTGTTCACCCGGATACAGTGTTGTCCCATTTATCAGTTTGCAGCCGTTTGCAATATTATTGCATCTGTTCTGACTTGACGTTTTATAAGCGGTTGTATATGTTCCCAGTACATCCTTTATTTTCGAAAGAGTATCTGCGTTCCCTTTTGGCTGTTCTTCATCAATTGTGAGATCAATGGTCGCATTGCTTCCGTTCCAGCTGCTCTTCAGATAATCAAGAATTGCTTCTTCTGATTTAGTAACATTTACGGTATACCCAGTCTGCCCCTGTACGATCTGAAATGCACCGTTACTATGTGTTAAAGAAGCATTGACTGCTTTCTGATTATACTTTGCGCATTTTTCATTCAGAATTTTTTCTATTGAACTGTTACTGAATTTTAATGTTACCGGATATACTTTATTTGTACTCTTCAGTTCCAGAAGCGCTTTGTATTTCTGGACAATATTTCCCAGTTTTCCAACTTCTCCCGCCTGCTCGACAACATCTGTATTATCCCAGGATATTCCAAGATCACTGGCTGTAACCGTTACTGTTTTCTTATTTACCGTATTCAGATTAATCTTCACATCTTTCAGAGAAGAAACATAATCTTCTATTTTTTGGGTCGCCGCATCAACAGTCATTCCGGAAACATCTATGTTTCCAATTGTAATGCCCTTTTCGATTGTATTATCTTTTGCCTGTGTCACACAGCCCATGCTCAAAAAGCACCCTGTAAAAAGAACAGCGGCACATAACATTTTCCAACGTTTTAACATTGTTCTACCTGTTTGAATCATTCGATGAATGTGTTAAAATGCAGAAAGGATTTCTGCATTCAGTCAACAAGTTACACCATCAGGCTAAACAATATAAACCAATATGGAAGCTACCATCGCAAATACAAGAATAGCTATGATTATAAATGAAATAATTTGCGCTGCTTTACGATTTCTGTTAAACATTTTCTCTACACTTTCTATATCAATAATGAACTATAACCTGAAAGGATATTATATATGAAATTTCCAATTGTTGCAAGTTTAATACTTTTTGTCGTTTTTCTTGGTTTTCGCCTTTTTGTTATTGATAAACTGGACAGAAACAACAGTTCATTTTTTCTGAAAAGAGAATCTGCAGCAAACAATACACGAAAAAGGGCGCTTGAAGATCTATTATATATTCAAATTCCCATAAATCAACTTCCTACAAACATTTTTGGACACAATGAGCAAATTCGGGAGTGCATCGAAAAAGCCCTCTATCTAAGAAGTTCAAAGATCGTAAATCTGGGAAATCTGACCAATACTGAACTGAAACTCAGATATGGAGCCGCTAATCTAAAAACACTAATGGAGTATGATCAGAATTTTACTTCTCTGATCTGCATTCTTGAGAAATGGGGTCAGCTGCTTTATGCAGAAAACCTGACAGAGGAAGCAGCACATGTACTGGAGTATGCTGTTTCTATTCAGTCTGATATTGCCGGCACCTATCTGCTTCTCAGCAAAATATATCAGCAACAGGGAACTGACGAAAAAGCACAGGCTCTGAAACTTGCGGTAAATGCCCTGCCCGCTTCCTCCTGTCAGAGAATATCAAAGCAGCTGGCCTCTGTCCACAGTCTGGAAATATGACCTTTTTCTATTACTTCTTGTTAAATTAATTCTGCATTAATCCTTTTTTATAAATCAGCTGATATTTTTCTCACTTCTAAAAAGAGCTCTTCCAGATACCGGCCGGCCTCTGAGCGCGTCATTTTCTCAATATCACATTTTTCTTCCAGCTTGTATCTGATGATCAGTTTTTTCAGCTGCTCTTTCTGTGCTAATGTGATGTAAGAATCTCTTTTCACACGATAGATCAGTGGTTTGGGAACTTCCTGATCTGCTTCCAAAAATTCCTGTGCCATACGGAGATAGAGAAATCCGGTGGCTTTGGCATCTTCCAGTGCTCTGTGCGCCTGCAGTGGGATCCGGTAGTGAGCACAGAGCGAATTCAGCCGTCTGCTTTCCAGATCTTTCAAACAGTTTCTGGAAATTTTAAGCGTATCTATCCCATATTTTTCAAAAGGCACCCGCTCCAGAGAAAACGCTCTTTTCAGAAAAGAATAATCAAACAGGATACGGTGTCCCACCAGAATATCATCTCCCAGAAATGCTTCAATCTGCGGTATTACTTCAGCCATATCCGGTGCATCTTCCAGCATTTCATCCGTAATGCCTGTCAGTTCTATTATTTTTGTTTCCAGCTTTTTTCCGGGATTTACAAATGTAGAAAATGTTTCAGCTGGTTTTCCGTTTATAAACCTGACTGCACCGATCTCTGTTATTTTATCTGTCTTTGCGTCCAGTCCTGTGGTTTCCAGGTCTACTGCAACAAATCTGTCCTGCATTTGTTTTCCACTCTTTTCCTGCATTTATTTCGGAGTGATATCCGATCTACTCTTTTTCAGATAGATATTCTACACATAACCCCTGTAGAAAACATTCTTCACATTTTGGCGACTGGGCTTTGCATATCGTCCTTCCCAGCATAATGATCTGTTTGTTCCATGCGATCCAATGATCTTCAGGCAGTTCCTTCATCAGATCGAACTCTATTTTCTCCGGATCTGTCTCTTTCGTTAATCCCAGTCTTTTTGAAATTCGTTTCACATGAGTATCTACTACGATACTGGGCACCAGATAAATATTGCCGCGTATTACATTGGCTGTCTTTCTGCCCACACCAGGCAAAGAGATCAGTTCCTCCAGCGTTTCCGGAACCTCTCCCTTAAAGCGGTCTATCAGTGCTCTGCAGCATGCAATAATATTTTTTGCTTTATTATGATAAAATCCCGTTGAGCGGATTTCTTCTTCGAGATCCTGCAGATTTGCTTCTGCAAAAGCTCTCACGGTAGGAAACCTTTTAAAAAGACCCGGGGTCACGAGATTGACTCTTGCATCAGTGCACTGTGCACTAAGTATGGTTGCGATCAGAAGCTGCCATGCACTTTCATGATTAAGATAGCAGATGATATCACTCCCGTATTGCTGGTCCAGACATTTCAGAATTTCTTCCGTTCGTTTTTTCATACATCCTGCATCTCTGCAAAGCTTCTTTCAGAGATTCTCCTTCCCTTTTTCTTTTTCAATATTTATTTTTCAGATAAATTTCCGTTTCTATACTATTCTTTTGTCTCTTAAAATATTTCCTGCTCTGATATGGAAAACGCTACCTGATATCCGGCTTCCTGATTCAGCGGATTTCTTTTCTGATAATCAAATAAAAGGAACCGAACCTGCTTTTCTGCCTCTTTTTGGCAGATCAGTTCTTTCATTGTCTGGTTTTCCCATACAGGAAAGCAGAATGGTTCAAGATGACTCCTGCTGTCAATGCTGGCAGGCGCATTCTTCCCGCGAAATTCCTGCATTGCTTTCCGGTATTTCTGAATATCCGGAGCAAATTCAGGACGGCTTTTCATGTTTTCACGCAGATACAAATCAAAGGTGAGCAGTTCCGCCCATAAATCGGCATGCTCAGGATCTGTCTCTTCTGCAAAATGAAGCAGGATATCGTACCGGTATATTCTGGCAGGCTGGCTGATATGATATCCTTTTTTTTCATAATATTCTGCAAGCTGTGAAAACATTTCAAACGAGGAAGAAAAAAGCGTCTTCAGTATGGGAAGCGTATGTGCAAACTGTCCACTGTTATAATACAGCTCTACCATTTCTTCTATTCGCTTCAGTTTCAAAACCTCCTGAAAAGACAGCCATGATGTGGAAAGGATTTCATAGGGCGGCGTGCTGAGGAACTTCATGCCAAAGCCTTCGGCACACTTCTCCATATCCGAGCCTTTCAGGACTTTCAGAAATCCCAGCTGCAGCTGGTCCGGATGCATTTGATACACCTGTTCAAAAGAATTTCCAAAACTCTGAAAATCTTCATAGGGCAATCCTGCTATCAGATCCAGATGCTGATGGATATTCCGAAACTGAAAAATATGTGCTACGTTTCCTTTCAGTTTTTCCAATGAAGCGTTTCTATGTATTGCTTTCATTGTCTCTGGATTCGTTGTCTGTACACCAATTTCCAGCTGAACCAGACCCGGCCGCATCTGTGACAGAATATCCAGTTCTTCTTCATCTAATAAATCTGCTGAAATTTCAAAATGAAAATTGGTAATGCCGTTATCCCTCTGCAGCAGAAATTTCCATATCTGTTTTGCATGAATATGATCACAGTTAAAAGTTCTGTCTATAAACTTAACCTGGGCAACTTTTCTGTCCAAAAAGAATTGCAGTTCCCTCTGAACCAGTGAAAAATCTCTGAGCCGTACTCTTTTTTCCAGTGAAGACAGACAATAACTGCAGCGGAACGGACATCCTCTGCCCGATTCATAATAGATGATTTTATGCTGAAAATCCTGAAGCTCCTTTTCTGTCAGCTCCTCATAGTAAAAAGGAATCGTATTCAGATCTACTGTTTTGGGCTGTCCATAATTTCCTTCTGCAGTAACCGTACCCGGAATATTGTTTCTACTTTCAGCATTATGATAACGCTCCAGAATTTCACAGAAAGTTTCCTCTCCTTCCCCTGTCATAATTCCAAAAATCTGAGGATACATTTTCAAAATCTGCTCTGCGTGGAAAGTAACTTCCGGTCCTCCAAGCCAAAGCTGTGTATCCGGAAGTATTTTAGGGATCTCACACAAGAGCTCCTGTATGATTTTCCAGTTCCAGATATAGCAGGAAAATGCCAGGACTTCCGGTTTCTGTTTATAAAGCTCTGCCAGAATTTCTTCTGTCTTCTGATTTATCGTATATTCTGCCAGTCCCAGCTGTATATCATCTGACACTTCCATCCCAGCATAATTCAGCTTATGTATGGCATAGGATCGCAGACTATATACTGCCAGATTGGAATGAATATATTTTGCATTGACCGCACATAAAAGTATTTTCATAAAAACCTCACTCTTTCCTAATACTAAGCGTGAAAGATGTTTCTGTAAAGACTGAAAAAGGAAAGCTGCTCTCTTTCTGCAGTTTTCCTTTTTATCTGTTCTGCCGTTTTTTTGAGAATACTTATTGAGAACGACATTTACTTTGAACCTGGTTCTATTTTCTAACTGGTCTGATATAATAAAATATCAGCGAGCAATACTTTTCGTTGAGATTCCTGTCTGGAGCAGCTTTTCAGTTTCTGTAGCTGATACAAAAATCTGCTTTTCTACCGGTTCCGGTTTTCTTATGAGGGGCGCCAGCCCCTTTTTATAACAAACTGATCCATTCGAGACAGATCTCTCAGTCAGAAAGGCTGTTTATAAATCTCACAAATGCTGCTTTTCCTGCTTCATCTCTTTTAAAAACTCCAGCATCTTCAAGCACTTTCATAAATACAATTCCAATTTCCTTTTGCAAAATGGCATCTATATTATCACTGGTAAAAACAGAATATTTTTTGATCAGTTCCTCTGCCCAGTCTGCATGTTTGGAGATCTGAGCCATTTCACGGATATTTTTTCCAGAAAGGATCGCTCCCCGGAGTTCCTCCATTTCTGATTTCAGCCTTGCCGGAAGAACTGCAAGTCCCATAACTTCAATTAAACCAATATTTTCTTTTTTGATATGGTGCAGATCCGCATGCGGATGATAAACACCAAGAGGGTGCTCCGGTGTGGTGATATTATTCCGTAAAACCAGATCCAGTTCATATTTTCCGGCTCTTTTTCTGGCAATTGGAGTAATGGTATTATGCGGTTCCTGGTCTGTACAGGCAAAGAGAAACACTTTTTCATCAGTATAGTTTCTCCATGCTTCCAGTATCCGGTCAGCAAGCGCGATGACCCGGTCGGAATTATTAGAACGAAGCCTGATCACTGACATGGGCCAGTTTACAATTCCTGCCTCTACATCCTCCATCCCCTTTACCGTAAACGCGCGTTCTATTTTTGCTTTTGCCATGGCGAATTCATAATTTCCACCCTGAAAATGATCATGAGTCAGTATCGATCCACCCACAATGGGAAGATCTGCATTGGAGCCGATAAAATAATGGGGAAACTGTTTTACAAAATCGAAAAGTCTGTAAAAGGTGTCATGGCTGACTTTCATTGGTATATGCTGAAAATTGAATACGATACAGTGTTCCTTATAATAAACATAAGGAGAATATTGAAATCCCCATGGCTGATTTTGTATGATAAGCGGAATGATCCTGTGATTTTCGCGGGCCGGATGGTCTATTCTCCCTGCATACCCTTCATTCTCTTTGCACAAGAGACATTTTGGATAACCATTTTGTTTCACTTTCCGGGCCGCCGCAATTGCCTTGGGATCTTTCTCCGGTTTTGACAGATTGATTGTCACATCCAGAATTCCATATGGCGTATCAACTGTCCACTTCTGGTCTTTGCTGATCCGGTAGCGTCTGATATAATCAGTGTTCTGAGAAAACTGATAAAAAAATTCTGTCGCCTTTTTGGGATCTTTGGTGTAAAACTCCTGAAACTGTCTGATGACTTCGCTGGGTCTTGGTGTCAGAATTCCCATTAGTTTTGTATCAAACAGATCCCTCTGCGTGATATCATTTTCCGGAATAATTCCTTTCTGATATGCATAATCTGTCATTTCACCAAGTACTGTTTCCAGTTCATCTATGGACATCTCTGCTTTTTCTGGCACTTCACCCGGGTCTTCCAGCTGAAACACCTCTATCAGCTGATTGATGGTATAAATTCTGTCTGCAGGTTTTATTAACTCTGTCTGTATACCATATTCTGTCAGTTTGAAAATATTTTCCTGTATCGTCCCTTTCATGATACGTTCATCCCTCTCTTTTTATAAAACAGCCGGTCCGTCTCCGATTTCTACAACATAAAAGTCTGCGGGATATCCAATCTTGATCCGGTATATATTTCCAACCTCTTCAATAAATGTCTCTACTGCATCTTCTCTGACAATACTGACTGTACATCCTCCAAAACCGGCTCCCGTCATTCTGGATCCGATCACACCATCTACTCTCCAGGCTTCTTCAACCAGAGTATCCAGTTCTATCCCTGTCACTTCATAATCATCCCGCAGTGATCTGTGAGATTCATTCATTAAAGTACCAAATAAGAAAATATCATCCTGATTCAGTGCTTCTACCGCCTTTATTGTTCTCTGGTTCTCATATACCGCATGCTTTGCTCTTTTTCGGCATATTTCATTTTTGATACTGTCTTTATGCTCTTCAAACTGTTCCTCTGTCAATTCCCCAAGTGATCTGATCGGCAGAACTGCCTGCAGATCTTTTAGCGCTTCTTCGCACTCACTTCTGCGTTCATTATATTTTGAATCTCCGAGTCCCCTCTTCTTATTTGAGCAGGCAATGATTATTTTGGCATCTTTAAGTTTGATAGGTGCATAGGTATAAGACAGATCAGATGTGTCCAGAAAAATGGCATGATCCTTCTTCCCCATCGCAATGGCAAACTGATCCATGATCCCGCAGTTCACTCCATTGAACTTATTTTCAGAGTACTGTCCGATCAGTGCCAGATCCTGATTGGTGAGATCAAAGTGAAAAAAATCCCTTAAAATATAACCAGTCAGAACTTCCACAGATGCAGAGGAGGAAAGTCCGGAGCCATTTGGAATATTGCCAAACAGCAGCAGATCCATTCCATTTGGGACAATAAGTCCTTTTTCTTTCATTGCCCAAATGACCCCTTTGGGATAATTGGTCCAGTCAGCATCTTTTTCAGGTTTCAGATCTGTTATGGTAGATTCCAGAAGTCCGATTTCTTCAAAGTTCATGGAATAAAAGCGCAGTTTATCATCTGCTCTTTTTCTTGCCACTCCATATGTTCCGATTGTCAGTGCACAGGGAAATACATGTCCTCCGTTATAGTCTGTGTGTTCTCCGATCAGATTAACGCGGCCCGGCGCAAAATATACCTGTGCCCCTTCTTTATCTCCAAATATTTCTCCGAATTTTTCTAATAATTTCTCTTTCATATGGTTCTCCTTCCATACTCGCATGTCTGAATATAAAATCCAGGAAAATAATTCCTTTAACTTTCATTAAGCGCAAGACATTATACATCTAATATACTAACGAAAGACAGCTTCCTGCAACATGCGTTAATGTTGCAAAAAGCTGTCATAATGTTATATTTTGTGATTTTCACTTCCGCTTAGTTTTTCTATCTGTTTCAGGATTTCTTCCATTTTCATGAGTTCTTCCTTGTCTTTTACATGTTCTCCTTCGGCTGTGATTTTCCTGTACGCAGTTGGTGACATGTTCTTCATCTGATGAAAAGCTTTGGTAAAAACCAAAGAATCATTGTATCCGCAGGAAAGAGCAATGCTTTCTATCGTAAGATCTGTCAGTCGGAGAAGTTCTGAAGCTTTTGTCATTCGAAACATCGTCATAAAACGCTGCGGTGACATCCCTGTAAAATTCTGGAACAGTGTATACAGATAACTTCTGTTAATACAGACATAATCCGCTACATCCGTCACTTTTATCGGATTACAGTAATTGCTCTGTATAAATTCAACCGCTTTTCTGACATAGTGATTAGCCCTGTCCTTATCATTTTGCCTGACCATCGGAACATTCTCTGCTATCACAGACAAAAAGATGCCAAGCTGCCCATTTCTTCTGAGCTCATCTGAAACGCTGAATGTGTTATGCTCCATCATATCCAGAACTGCCTGATATAGTTTGTCTGAGTCATCACATTTAAAGATCGGGTTCTGAAGTGACAATCCAATATGGCTCAGATACTTTGATGCAAGTCCGCCATCAAAGCCAACCCAGATGTAGGTCCATGGATCCTTTTCATCTGCCTGATAAAATACTGCTTCATCCGGACAGATCAGAAAGCCGCGCCCTTTTTCCAGTGGGTATTCTTGTCCATGCATGGAAAACTTTCCACGTCCGCTCATAATATAATGGATCAGATAATGCGGTTTGACAGCAGGACCAAAACTATGCAGGGGACCTGTCTGGGAACATCCGCAGAAGTTTACACCCAGTCCACCTTCATATTCTGGTTTGAACTGCAGTTTATATGCCTTTTCCATCTAATTATTCCTTTTCTTTCCAAATACATTTTTCAGAAGGAAGCCAGTGGACCAGAATTTTGTCAAGCATATCTCTGTCAATTGGTTTACTTAGTACATCATTCATTCCATGCTTCAGAAAAACCTGCTCCTGATTTCCTACCAGATCTGCAGACAGCGCAATAATAGGTATCCTTCGTGTATATTCCGTATCCATTTCTCTTAGTTTTTCCGTTATTTCAATACCATCCATCTCGGGCATGAGATGATCCATAAAAATCAGATCGAAATGCCTCTCTTCCGTCATCCTCCTCAGTGCTTCTTTTCCACTCAGGCACACTGTCATTTTGAACTGATAACATTTCATCAATGCTGCTGCCACCTGGATATTGGTTTTATTATCATCTACAATCATGATCCATACGTCTGGTGCTGTAAAGGAGGGTTCAAAAGTATGATGTTCCTCTTGTTTATGCAGATTTTCTGATAAAGTATCTTTGACAATAATCTGCGGTATCTCAATATAAAAAGTACTTCCCTCTCCCCAGGTACTTTCCGCCCATATTTTTCCCTGCATTGCATCTGTATAGCTTTTGCACAGTGTCAGCCCCAGACCTGTTCCTGCATATTTGCTGTTTTGAGAATTTCCTGCCTGCTCAAAGTCTTCGAAAATTCGGCTCAGATCCTCCTGCCTGATTCCACATCCGGTATCCTCCACTTCCATATGCAGAATTCCTTCGGGCGCAATTGTATCAATCCAGTATGCTCTAAGCGTGACAGTTCCTTCTTCCGTGAATTTCAATGCATTATTCAGCAAATTTAATAAAATTCTGGTGATTGCTCCGGCATCACCGCTCAAACAGCCGGGTATTCTCCTGTCCATCTGCACTTTCAGCTTAACTTCTTTCCCCTTCACACTGGAAGCTGCCAGTTTTGCACTATCCTGCATTACATTTCTTGGAATGTAATTCTCCTTTCTCATTTTCATTTTTCCGGACTGCACTTTGGAAATATCCAGAATAGAGTTAATGATGCTCAACATCGTCCGCCCGGACGTATCAATCGTCTCTACATACTGCATATCTTCCTGACCTAACTTTTTTTCTTTTAAAAGTTCTGTCATACCGCATATTGCATTCAAAGGCGTTCTGAGTTCATGTGACATTTTTGCAAAAAAAGCGGTTCTGATTGTATTAAGCTGTTCTGCCTGATATTTTTTTTTCACCTGGCTGGCAAGATTCCTCATCAGTTCTTTTTCATATTTTACAATTCCTCTCGTAATAATAAACACAAAAATGTACTCAATGATAAATCCCATCAGGTTATCGATATACCAGGTTTTTGGGGTAAATGGACTCCCATATGTTGCTATCTGACTGTAAGAGCGAAAATACAAGGAAACAGCCAGAACCAGAATGCAATATGCATTGACCCAGGCAGTTAAGATTTCATCTACATAAAGGCAGCTGATAAACGGCAGAAAACCATAGGAAATATTAATTCCTATGGTTGCATTTGTTGCCATGGTTCCCAGTAAAATCTCAAGAAAAAACAATCCGGTAAATTTTGTAATATTATGCCAGTTTTTATGTTTGTTCATATACCACAAAACAATCGAAATCACAAGTGTATAGCACAACGCCTTAATGCATAATACATACCGAACCTGAAAAAAGCCGATCCATCTTCCGACAGCCATCAGAGGTCCTATTGCATTAGAGAAAAAAGCCATATTCATAACACGCCTGTTTGTTTTTATCGTATTATCCAGAAAAACGTCTGCCTGTTGTTCCTGTTCCATCATTCTACCCCACCGCGCTCTTTTACACCTCTGATGTTTTTCTTCTAATCTCTTATCCTGATATTTTCAGATCAGACTTCGTCATGCCACAAAATAGTCTGACCGGAGTTCAGGGAATCCTGCACAAGTATGATTCTCTGGTTCTCAGAGCCTCTGAACTGAAGGCTGATATTTTTCTGTGCCTGCACGAATTCTCCATCCACCAGCACATCCAGGCATTTTAAAAGGTCTGCTGTTTCTTTATATTCATGCATCATATGACCGAGAATGTCCGTTTCAAATGTATATCCCGTATAGCACCATATCGTTTTATCAGGCAGCTCCTTCCGTATTTTCTGCAAAAAAGGAAGAAGTGCAGCCTGATTGACCTGCTCTAGCGGTTCTCCTCCGAGCAGTGTCAGTCCCTGTATATATTGCGGCTTCAGCATTTCTATTATTTTATTTTCTGTTTCAGTTGTAAATTTTTCACCATATTGAAAATCCCACGCCTCTTCATTAAAGCAGTTCTGGCATTGATGTGTGCATCCACTTACAAAAAGGGAAATTCTGACACCCGGTCCATTTGCGATATCGCAGGTTTTAATTTCTGCATAATTCATAAATTCTCCTGTTCCGATACTATCCGGTATACTGTTTTGAAACGACAGATGTCATACCTGCCAATTATGATTTAAACAGTTCTATCATACTATATTTTTAGAAACTTTTCAGTAGCCGTTTATATACCATGTCCTTTTTTGTGCTAATATGGTGGAAATGAACTGCAGTTGCCTGTTGTATTTCTTTTCCAGAAGAAAGGTCTTTCGCTTATGAAATCATATCATTCAAAAGATGTTATACATGCCGGTTTTGAAATAGGACTTCTTTTCAAGGGAATTGATGGTCTGCTTGAAATTATTGGTGGTGTTTTTCTGATTTTTTTAAGTCCACAGCGATTAAATCATCTTTTGTTTCTCTTCACCAAATCGGAGCTTTCTGAAGATCCCAGAGACATGATTTCTAATTTTCTAATAAATTTTGGTCACAGCTTTTCCATCAATACCCAGCTTTTCAGTATTATTTATCTCCTGTCACACGGAATTGTCAAACTGATCCTTATTTTTCTGCTTCGCAAAAAGCTGCTTTGGGCTTATCCATTTTCTGCTGCTTTTCTGGTTTTGTTTATTATATATCAGATGTATCGCTATTCATTTACACAATCCCCATTTCTAATTCTGCTTACCATCCTTGATCTCTTTATGATTCTCCTGACCTGGCTGGAATATAAAAGATTACGGTTGTCACAATCATGACACTGAAAAAAAACAGTCCTCTGCCTGTTCTACGGGCTGATACTGTTTCATTTTCTACTACTCGGTACATGGATAGCTTTACAAATTGGGGTGCATGTGGAGCATGCTTTCATAACCGCATGCTTTCGGTTGTCAAGGGATTTTTATATTTTCTTTTTCCCATGTTTTACAAAGACCGGTTCTTCTACTGCTGCAAGCTTCAAATCTATTTTCTCTACTGGTTTTTTCTTTTTTTTAGGTTTATTTGGATTTTTATCTCCCATTATTATTTTCTCCTCTCTTCAACTTCATTATCATAGTCAGCTGTTCATTTACTTTTCTTTTCATATTTTTCCATTTCAAGATAAGCCATCCAGAACGATACAATACTTTCCGCACCCTGATTATAATTCAGTCCATCTGCTGTTATACCATCGCAGCACCCCCCGGTCTCATAATCAACAAGACTTTCTTTTCTTGAATTTTTGCCATAATACCAACTATAGCAGACTCTGGCCTGTTCCAGATAATGATGATCCTTAGAAGAAGAATATGCTTCCAGAAAAGCAAACATTGTTTCACAGGCTTCCACTGGCTGTTCATCAAATTCCGCTGGCTCACTCCCTTTTTTTAACCATCCCTTACATCCGATTGGTTTAAAATATTCCTTGCTGAATGTCTTACTTTCAAGAAATTTCAGGCTCTCAAAACCAGCTGTTTTATATTGTTCCTTTTTTGTAACTTTGTATGCTGCAATCATTGCCCATGGTAATGTCGCATTACAGTAAGCTAAATCATCTTCAAACCAGTTCCATCCAGAATTGTGATAATACAAATATCGATCACATAAGTTATCTGCCAGTTCTGTAATGTAATGTTTTGTTTTTTCCTGATTAAGATATTCCAGACCTATTATTACATATGCCATAGCCCTTGGATAAATTAACTTCATGCTGTTTGGTATTGCCCTCTCAATCAAAACTTCTGCTGTTTTTCTTATACATTGTGGAATGGCGGAAACTGAAGCAGTATAGCATAAAGCCCATATGCAGCGGCCGAAACAATCCTCGGATGGTTTTTCACTGATAAATTCCCGATTATATAACATAAAATTCTGGAATGTACCTTCCTTGTTCTGAGCATAACTCAAAAAAGAAAGATATTTTATGATCAGTTTTTTCATGCTCTTTTTGGGATTTTGTGCATAAAACTTTACTGCCATGATCAGTGCTCTTGCATTGTCATCTGATGTGTATCCGGTTGAAAGATCCGGTGTCCCATAAATGGAGTGCTGAATCATTCCTGTGTCATCAGTCATAGAAAAAATATAATCCGTTTTGAGTTTCTTCATTTTTTTTTCATTTATCATATACTTACCTTTACCCTATTCCCCACATTTTGCTTTAAACAGCTTTTAAATAATGACTGGTACTTTGCTGCCACATTTTCCCACCGCATTGTTTTTCCTTTTTGAAGCGTTTTTTGTTCCATTTCTTCTTTTTCATCTGGATTATCAATGACCTCTTTGATACATTCTACAATTGATTTTGAATCTCCAAACTCAGCAAGCAGACCTCTTCCCTGCGACAGCATTTCTTTTGCGTAACTATATGGCGTGGAAACAATAACACGGCCATATCCGACAGCATATGCCAATGTTCCGCTTACTGCCTGATCTTTATTTAAATATGGTGTCATATAAACATCTGAAAGCATCAGATACCTGATAATTTCTTCTTTTGATAAATATTTATTTATAAATATTACATTTCCACCAAGTCCGCGTGTTTTAACCATTGCTTCCAGTGATTTACGATACGCTTCTCCTGATTTTTTTTTAATTGCCGGATGCGTCTGACCAAGAATGTAATAAAGTGCATTTTTCTGTTTCTTCACTAACTCGGCAATTGCCTCAATTCCGTATTCCAGACCTTTTCCAGGACTCAGCAGTCCAAATGTGCTTATAATAAAGCGGTTTTCAAGTCCATCTTCTGCTTTCAAAACTTCTCTGCTTTTCATCGGTACATATGGTACTCCATGATCAATTACTGCAATCTTTAATGGATTAATACCATAAGATTGTATGAGCATATCCACTGTATTCTCAGCCATTGTAATTATTTTTTTTCCTTTTTGTCCGAGAACATTCAAAATATGCCGTTGTAAGGCTTCCGGTTCGGGAAGCACAGTATGCAGAGTTGTTACAAAAGGTATTTCCAGATTATTAACAAAATCCAGCAAATATTCTCCATATTTTCCGCCGTATATTCCAAATTCATGTTCTATTACAACAAGTTCTATATCCGATTGATTCAGCTTTTTTGCAGTTTGTACATAACTATCTCTGTTATTTTGTACCAATTCCATAAGAACTTCGTCGTCATATTCCATACTTCCGTTGCTGACGGCAATAACCCTGCTTTCATTTGTCAGTGGCATACTTCTCAGTTGCATAACCAGATCTTTCGTAAATGTTGCCAATCCACACTCTCTTGGTGGATATGTGCTTAAAAAAGCTATTCTCAGCGTTCCATCTTTAATCAAATTATCATCCCCGTTTCTTTTTCAGTTATCCCATTAATCACCTCAAAATGGACTTTTGCACTTAACCAGAAAGCTCTGAGCCATTATATTTCCTTCAATGTTGGAACCGCTTTCTATATTCACATTATTCCAAATGATACTGTTACTGATATTGCTGCTTTTTCGAATGCAGACATTATCACCAATCACAGTATTTGGTCCCATTACTGTATTTGCTCCAATTTTTACATTATTTCCGATATACACAGATTCATGAATAACAGCTGTGCTGTCTATCATGGTCCTGTTATCTGTTTTCCTGCTGTGTTTATCAAACCTGACACCTGGAAGGCAGCAATCCCCAGCTAAAATATCTCTGTGTGTCTGAAGGTATTTTTCTGGTGTACCAATGTCCATCCAATAGGTGCAGCCGTCATATGCTGCAACTTTATAATCTTTTTGTATCAGAAGCGGAAATACGTCACGTTCAACTGATACGGGTCTTTCTTCTGGAATCTCATCTAAAACTTCAGGTTCAAAAACATAAACTCCTGCATTTATAAAATCTGAATTTCCCTCATTCTTCTCCGGCTTCTCAGTAAAAGAATGGATATAGCCATTTTTATCACATTCAATAACGCCGTATGCAGATGGATTGCTTACCCTCGTAACAGCAATCGTTGCAGATGCATTTTTTGATTTATGAAATTCGATTAATTTTTTGAGATCCATATTGAAAATAATGTCTGCATTAAAAACAAGGAATGTTTCATCATAAAGAAATCCTGTGTTTTTAATTGCACCCCCTGTTCCCTGTGGGGACTCTTCCTGTATATATTTGATTTTAAATCCCAATTTGCTTCCATCTCCGAAATAATCTTCAATACATCCTGATTTATAACCGGTACTGATTACAATTTCGGTTATCCCACATTTTCTGAGATTTTCCATGCTCCATTCAAGTAAAGGTCTATTCATAATTGGAACCATAGGTTTGGGTATATCATTTGTCAATGGTCTGAGTCTTGTCCCTATTCCTCCCGCAAGAAATAATGCTTTCATTTTACTCCTTTCCTTGTATTCCCGATTATCCCATACACTGTCAGATTGCACATTAAAATCATTTCTATCATCGTACGTATTTCTTTGTCCGGTATTCAGAGATAAAAAACCCGAGCTTTTTTCTAGATATAAAATAAGCTCGGACGTCATATTTTATTTATAAATTTTTTTTGCGTCAGTAGCTCATATCCTGCTGTACTTCCGGGCAGGATTTAATATATTCCAGCAATTCACTTAAATTTGCTGTAGCAAGCGCAATACAGCTATCTGCCGCGCCATAATACATTCTTACTTTTCCCGTTTCCTGATCCAGTATCCAGCCGCATGGGAATACAGCTCCACCCACGTCACCTTCCTTTTCGTAATATTCTCTTGGTCCGAATATCCACTCATCACTTCTTCGTAATACGTGAAAAGGATCATCAATATCAAGGAGTGCCAGACCAAGCCGGTAAATGGCACCTGCTGCAGTCAATTTCACACCATGGTACAATATCAGCCAGCCTTCTGATGTTTCCATCGGCTGTGCACTCAACCCTACTTTACTTGCGTCCCACCATGCTCCTGCACGAGCCTGAATCAGTATTCTATGATTGCTCCAGGTTTTTAAATCTTCTGAGTCTGATATCCAGATGTGTGCGCCTGGTATCGCGGAGGTAAGCATAGGTCTGTGAATCAAAACCCATTTACCGTTAAATCTCCTTGGAAATAATGCCGCATCTTTGTCATCTGGCGGAAGAATACAGCCCATTCTTTTAAATTCCTGAAAGTCTTTCGTAAGCGCAAGGGAGACCATTGGTCCTGCTTTCGAGTATGCGGTGTAGGTAATTCCCCATGCACCAAGCTCATCTAATCTTGTAATTCTTGGGTCTTCTATTCCCCATGCCTCTTCTGGATAATTCTTTGGATCGGATTCAAATGTAGGCTGCGTATCAACCATCCAATTGACAACACCTTTTTCGCTCACTGCTTTTGTGAAATGAGAAAATCCTCTTCTGTCTTCCACTCGTGCAAGCAGCAAAACTTTATTCTGAAAATACGTTGCTGCAGGGTTAAATGTCGTATTAATAGGGTATGGCCAGTCTTCTGCTGCTAAAATCGGATTATTAAGATGCCGGACAAACAGCTCTTTATATACATTGTCAGCAGTTTTCAGTTTTGATTGAAAATATGGCATGTTCAAGCACTTCCTCTCGTGATAGACAGATAAGTATTATTTTCGGTATAACTACTTCAGCTCTTTTTTTAAGAGATCAATGGAATATTCTCTGCGGTTTCCTTCTTTTGGTAATGAATCAATCACTGCTTCCATATCGATATCTTCAAGACTTTCCATATATTCTATAAATGCTGAAAGCCTTTCATATTCTCTGATGGAAAACAAGACAGCATCTGGCTGGTTATTTTTTAAAACAAAAATCTTACCACAGTTTTCTGCTTTTTCCCTGCAAACTCTGTAATTCTTTATCATCTCAGAGTTTGATACAATTGCATTTGTCGAAATATTCATTGTTTTCTCCGCTATTTTTTGTCTTTTATTACTTATTTCCTTAATTATACGATAATATAACAAATATGTCAAACTATAGTTCGAATAATTATTCGAATAATATTTCGTATAAATATATGGATTGTTCATTATACATTAATTTTACAATCTTTTTTGAAAAAAATTCTTTCTGGAAGTCAGTGCTTTTTAATGAAACAGGCATGCTTTTTCATTGACAAGTTATATGGATCGACCTATCATATAGATATCATTCAATGTTATTAGCATTTATCTATATTTACCTCATTCTGTCTTTTTGTAAATTATAGGAGTGCAACATGGATTAGTTTGGAGTTCTGTGCTATAGATAATCAGAAAAACTATTTGAATTGAGAGGTATATATATGGAAAAAACAACAGACAAACTTTCCTTTTTAGATCGGTTTCTGACACTTTGGATTTTTCTTGCAATGGCAGTTGGTGTCACTGCCGGCAACTTTTTCCCGTCCGTTGCCGGTACGATAAGCCGTCTTAGTACGGGTACCATTGCCTGGCCGATAGCTGTCGGATTGATTCTTATGATGTACCCGCCGCTGATAAAGGTTAAGTACGAAGAAATCGGTAAAGTAGTCAAAAACAAACGGATTTTCAGCTTTTCCCTTTTGCAGAACTGGATTATCGGTCCTGTTTTAATGTTCTTTCTCGCCATTATTTTTTTACCGGATAAACCAGAATATGCAACTGGTATCATCATTATCGGGCTTGCAAGATGCATTGCCATGGTAATTATCTGGAACACTCTTGCAAAAGGAGACAATGAATACTGCGCTGCACTTGTGGCTCTGAATGCTATTTTTCAGATTCTTCTTTATTCTGTTTATATCTGGTTTTTTATTACCTTTTTACCAGAGTTGCTGCATTTATCCTGGGGTGGCAGAACTGTCCATATTTCTATTTTTGAGATTTCCCAAAGTGTACTTCTTTACTTGGGAGTTCCGTTTGCTGCTGGTTTTTTAACACGCTTATTAGCCATTCATTTAAAAAGCAAAGAATGGTTAAATAAAGTTCTTATACCTAAAATTTCACCACTGGCACTGGTTGCATTGCTTTATACCATTATTGTTATGTTTATAATAAAGGGACAGTTAATCCTGGAACTTCCAATGGATGTATTTCGAATTGCCATTCCGCTTTTGATTTATTTTTTCCTGATGTTCAACATCAGTTTTCTGATTTCCCGCAAAAGTGGTTTTCCCTATGCGCAGACTGCAACTCTTTCCTTTACTGCGGCAAGCAATAATTTTGAACTTGCCATTGCTGTATCGGTAGCTGTATTTGGAATAGGTTCCGGTGAAGCATTTGCTGCTGTTATTGGTCCGTTAATTGAAGTGCCTGTCATGATCTTACTGGTCAGACTTGCCTTATATTTCAAAAAGAAATTTTTTGATGCAAATGGATATCCCTGTAAGCACCATAAAATTTCGTGATGGAAATATCATTCAGGGCACTCTTCGCCACTTACATGACAAATGCATTTTTCGTTACTGTTTGAAAGTTCATTCCAGTATTCCGAAATTTGCTTTGTGATATTACCGTTTAATGTATAATGCATCCATGCTCCGATCCGATTGGCATTAACGATACCGCATTCGGATAGAATTTTCATATGATAAGACAGCGTAGGCTGCGTGAAGTTAAAGTATTTCAGAATATCACACGCACAAAGCTCTCCGCATGAAAGCATGTCAATAATCCTGAGTCTGGTTTCATCCGACAAAGCTTTGAACAGCAGTGCATAGTCAGCATAGTTTTTTTCCATATGATCCTCCATTATATAGATAATTATATATGTCATAGGACTTTATCTATATGATATTCCATGATGTGCCACTATGTCAATATAATAAAAAGTATGCGTCTAACAGTGTTTACTTTTTAATTGTATTTAATAAGGTTAATCTTCATATCTTTTAAATAAAAATAAATCAAGGAGCATCACCAAAAAATGTGATACTCCTTAATTATTTTTTGAGGTTTTTTTGGGATTTTTTTTGTTTCAAACATTTTTTAATTTACAAATGCAGTACACGTTCTTTGATTTCCTGCGTTCTGCCCTGATTCCAGAACTGTGTTCCGATATAGCCGCATGTTCTTCTTGCAACATTCATCTTGGTCTGATCATGGTTTTTACAGTTTGGACATTCCCAGATCAGTTTGCCATCCTGATCAGTAACAATCTGGATCTCTCCTTCATAACCACATACCTGACAGCAGTCACTTTTTGTATTCAGCTCCGCATACATGATATTTTCATAGATATACTGCATAACAGTTAATACCGCCTCGATATTATTCTGCATATTCGGAACTTCCACATAACTGATTGCTCCACCTGGTGAAAGTGCCTGGAACTGGGATTCAAACTTCAGCTTCTGGAATGCATCAATATTTTCTGTGACGTGAACATGATAACTATTGGTAATATAATTTTTATCTGTTACTCCGGTTATGATTCCAAATCGTTTCTGAAGTGCTTTTGCGAATTTGTAAGTCGTAGATTCCAGCGGTGTTCCATAAAGACTAAAGGCAATACTGGTTTCTTCTCTCCATTTTGTGCAGGAATCGTTCAGGCGCTGCATTACCTCCAGCGCAAATGGTGTTGCAAGAGGGTCTGTATGTGATTTTCCAGTCATATATCTTATGCATTCACATAATCCTGCATAGCCAAGTGAAATGGTTGAATAGCCATTGTAGAGAAGCTTATCTATTGTCTCTCCCTTTTTCAATCTGGCCAGTGCGCCATATTGCCAGAGTATCGGAGCAACATCTGAAGGCGTTCCCTTTAATCTGTTATGACGGATCATCAGTGCACGATGGCAAAGTTCCAGTCTCTCTTCCATAATTTTCCAAAATTTATTTTTATCTCCACCAGAAGAACATGCCACATCTACCAGATTAAGAGTAACCACACCCTGATTAAATCTGCCGTAAAATTTATAGTTTTTCTCTTCATCCTGAAATACGGTCAGGAAAGAACGGCAGCCCATACAGGTATAGCAGTTTCCTTCCTTCAGTTCTTTCATGATCTTTTCTGAAATATAATCCGGGACCATTCTTTTGGCAGTACACTTTGCTGCAAGTTTAGTCAGATACCAATATCGGCTGTCTTCATGGATATTGTCCTCTTCCAACACATAGATCAGTTTTGGAAAAGCAGGTGTAATATAAATTCCTTTTTCATTTTTCACACCTTTGATACGCTGTTTTAAGACTTCTTCGATCACAGTTGCCAGATCAGCCCTCGTCTGTCCTTCCGGAACTTCATCCAGATACATAAATACCGTAACAAACGGAGCCTGTCCATTGGTTGTCATCAGTGTGATTACCTGATACTGAATCATCTGCACACCACGGTTGATTTCTTCGTTCACACGGATTTCTGCAATCTGATAGATCTTTTCCTGATCAGCAGGCAGACCAACCTGTTCAAACTCTTCCCGTACCTGTTTCCGGAATTTTTCTCTGCTGATCTGTACAAAAGGTGCCAGATGAGAAAGCGAAATGCTCTGTCCGCCATACTGAGAGCTTGCAATCTGTGCAATTGCCTGTGTCGCAATATTACATGCAGTGGAAAAGCTTTTTGGCTTATCAATCATAGTTTCACTGATTACGGTTCCATTCTGCAGCATATCTTCCAGATTAACCAGACAGCAGTTATGCATATGCTGGGCAAAATAATCTGCATCGTGAAAATGAATCAGACCTTTCTCATGTGCATCCACAATATCTGGCGGCAAAAGGAATCTTCTTGTAATATCTTTACTGACTTCCCCAGCCATATAATCGCGCTGTACACTGTTGACTGTCGGATTTTTATTAGAATTTTCCTGTTTCACTTCTTCGTTATTGCATTCCAGAAGGCTCAGAATCTGTTCATCCGTAGAGTTTGATTTTCGAACAAGTGCTCGTTTATAGCGATAGGTAACATAGCTCCTCGCCACAGAAAAAGCTCTCTGGTTCATGATCTCATTTTCAACCATGTCCTGAATCTCTTCTACTGACAAAGACCTCTTTATTTTTTCACAGTTTCTGATCATGTTATCAGCAATGACATCGATCTGACGATCTGTCATTCGTTCTGCTTCCATAACACTGTCATTTGCTTTCTGTATAGCTGCGATGATTTTGGAAATATCGTATGCAACTTCCTGTCCGCTGCGTTTGATGATTTTCATTGTTTCTAACCTCTTTCATTTCCCCTGTTTTATTCTGCTTTAGCTTTTGCTGCAGGCATTTGATACCCCTTTTGTGGTTTAATTAAAGATCATATATTTAGTATATGATCTTTAATTTACAACTATATATTGTACCATTGCCATAGGAAATGTCAAGATTGAAACCTGATATCCAGATAAACTTCTTTACTGCTCTGACAATTCTCTGCCCATCAGGACTCCCATCGCTGATGCCATCATCAGCCCTCTGGTCCATCCGCTTGAATCTCCGAGACAATACAATCCATGGACATTTGTCACCAGATTAGCATCCATTTTTACTTTATTGCTGTAAAATTTAAGCTCTGGAGAATATAAAAGAGTCTCCGTACTGGCAAAACCAGGAACAACATGATCAACTGCCTGAATAAAATTAATAATATTCACCATGGCACGGTAAGGCATTGCTGCTGTAATATCCCCAGCAACTGCATCGGGAAGAGTCGGCTTTACATTTGACTGTGAAAGCTCTTTGGCCCACGTTCTCTTTCCATCCAGAATATCTCCATACCGCTGCACCAGAATCTGACCTGATCCAAGCATATTGGTCAGCTCTCCGATTTTCTGTGCATAAGCAATCGGCTGGTTAAACGGCTCCGTAAAATTATGAGAACAGAGTATTGCCAGATTTGTATTATTTGTCTTCAGGTCTTTATAGGAATGACCATTCACAACAGCGAGATCATTATCATAGTTTTCCTGACTGACAAAACCACCAGGGTTCTGGCAGAAGGTTCTGACTTTATTTTTAAATGGTCTGGGATATCCAATTAACTTGGATTCATAGAGCACATTATTTACATCTTCAATAATTTCATTTCGTACTTCCACACGTACGCCGATATCAACAGTTCCCGGTTTATGAGCAATATCATACTTTGCGCAGATTTTTTCAAGCCAGTCTGCACCTCGTCTTCCTGTAGCAATGACAATATCATCACCAAAGATCTCTATGGTATCTTCCTGTGCTGCTCCTGTTTTAGCTGCTGCAACACCTATACATCTGTCATCCTTCATCAGGATATCATGACAGCTATAGCCAAACATAATCTCTACACCATTCTGAATAAGATATTTTTCTATTCCGAGGTATATTTCCTGTGCTTTCTCTGTTCCAAGATGCCGGATTGGACAATCAACCAGTTTTAATCCGGCCTGTATTGCCCGTTTCCTGATATCTTTGACCTTTTCTGTCTGCTCAATTCCCTCAATTTTGGTATCTGCTCCAAATTCAAGATAAATGCTGTCTGTATAGTCAATCATCTCCTGAGCATACTGTGCCCCGACCAGATCCGGAAAATCTCCACCAACCTCATAACTGAGAGAAAGCTTTCCATCAGAAAATGCACCTGCTCCTGAAAATCCTGTTGTAATGCTGCATGGCTGACAATTCAGGCATTTTTTTGTCTGACTCTTCGGACAATGGCGCTTCTCTACAGAATTTCCCTTTTCAATCATAATTATTTTTTTTCCGCTGCCCTTGCGAATCATTTCCAGTGCGGTAAAAATTCCTGCCGGACCAGCTCCGACGATAACAACATTTGCATTCATCTTCTTCACCTTTTCTTTCACATCAGACCACTGTGCTGCATCAGTTTATATAAATTCAGTACAATAACCAGTATTCCGACAATAGCCAGCATGGCTTTCACCGGAATTTTTTTGCAGAGAATGGCTCCAATTGGTGCTGCCACTACTCCACCGATGATCAATCCGAGAATAATAGTGTAATAGGCTCTGAAATCCCCCATCATTGCTACAAAAGTCGTTGTTTCTGCAATTGTCACAAAAAACTCAGCAGTATTGACTGTGCCGATTGTTCTGCCTGGTTCATGATCCGAAGCAATCAGAGTTGATGTCACAACAGGGCCCCAGCCTCCGCCGCCCATCGCATCTGTAAACCCTCCGACAAAACCCAGACCATAAATAAAATGTCCAAGGTCTCTGGCTGGTTTGTTTTTTTTGAACACTTTAGAAAAAATAACACATCCCATGATGATCAGATAAACATCTATGACCATATCCAAAAATTTGCTCTGGAATGAAACCAGAAACCAGGCTCCTGCCACTCCGCCGATAATTCCCGGCACCAACAGCTTCATCATGAGGTTTTTATTAACATTTTTTAATCGCAGATTGGATATCCCGGAGGTAAAAGTGGTAAATATTTCGGAAATATGGGTACAGGCACTGGAGACAGCAGGCTGTATTCCTACCGATCTCAGGAAAGTATTGCTGCTGACACCATATGCCATTCCCATTGTCCCATCTATCAGTTCTGCAAAAAACCCAAGTAGTATATAGATCCAGATCCCCTTCATATTACAACTGCTCCAGTTTCACACAGTCCTTTTAGATATTATTACTATTTAGAGTGCTTTTCATAATCTTTAAAAGAAATGTGGCGTTCCCCTGTTTTCTTCTTTGTAAAAGCAGAACCATCCAGACGAAGATCAAATACACCTTTCTTCTCTTTACTGCCACTGCCTGCTACTGGTTTTTTATCTGTTCTTTTCTCTGGCTTTCTACCTGTTCTGCTTTCATTACCTTCTTTGCTTCTTGCCGGGTAAGGACGCTCGTCATGTCTTCCCTCTCTGCTCGGAGCGCGGTCTCTTCCCTCTGCACCTCTGCCTGGAGCACGGTCTCTTCCCTCCGCACCTCTGCTCGGACCATGATCTCTGCTTGGTCCACGGTCTCTGCTTGGTCCACGGTCTCTGCTTGGTCCACGGTCTCTGCTTGACCCACGGTCTCTGCTCGGTCCACGATCTCTTCCTTCTCCGCGATTTCTTTCAAATCTCTCTTTACTATCGCCATGTGAGACTACCGGAATTTCTTCCTCTTCCCTGCCCATCAGAAGACGGAGCATTGCTGCCGCAAGATCCATTGCAGAACATTCTTCTTCATCAAGTTTGGCTTCCACAGCAAGAATCAGTTTATTCAGTTCCTGACTTTTAACTACTTCTATAGCTTCAGAAAGTACTTTTTCTGCTTTTGCTACTGTAACATCTGCAACAGACGGAACCGCACGTTCTTTCATCTTAGTATGGCAAACTCTTTCCAGTTCACGGATTTTATAAACTTCACGCCCTGATACCAGTGTGAACGAACGTCCTTTTCTTCCGGCACGTCCAGTTCTTCCTATCCTATGCACATAATATTCAATATCCTGTGGAATATCAAAATTGAAGACTGCCTCCACATCATCTACGTCAATTCCTCGTGCGGCAACATCTGTTGCAACAAGAATCGTAACGTTACCATTACGGAAGCTGTTCATGACTTTGTCTCTCTGATACTGTGACATGTCTCCATGAAGACCTTCTGCAAAATAGCCTCTTCCCTTCAGGGACTCAGTCAGATCTTCCACCATTTTCTTTGTATTACAAAATACAAGTGAAAGTTTAGGGTTATAATAGTCCAACAGCCTTGCAACAACATCTGCCTTGTTCTGCTTCGGAACATCATAATAATACTGTTTTACAAGCGGGATCGTCAGATCCTTCGGTGTAATCCTGATTATGACTGCATTTTTCTGGTACTGATCTACAATTTCAAGAATTGATTTTGGCATGGTTGCACTAAAAAGAGCAGTGCAGTGTTCTTCCGGCATCTCAGCCAGTATGGTTTCAATATCTTCTCGAAATCCCATATCCAGCATTTCGTCCGCTTCATCCAGAACGACTGTCCTGATATGCTCCAGTTTCAAGGTATGACGGCGCATATGATCCATGACACGGCCCGGTGTTCCTACAATGATCGGAACTCTTCCTTTTAAAGAACGTATCTGAATAGTTATATCCTGTCCACCATAAATTGGAAGAACTTTGATTCCTTCTTTAAATCTTGACAATCTTCTGAGTTCTTCCGCTGTCTGTATCGCCAATTCTCTCGTTGGGCAAATAATAATGGACTGAACACCTTCCAGATCCGGATCGATGCTTTCAATAACCGGTATTCCGAAAGCTGCTGTTTTTCCTGTTCCAGTCTGTGCCTGTCCTATTATATCGTGACCTTCCAGCATCACTGGAATTGCCTGTTCCTGAATAGGTGTCATTTGTTCAAATCCCATTTCTTGAATGGAACGTAATAGATCTGTACTTAATTTTAATTCGTCAAACTGCATATTTTACCTTTCTCTTCTGGGTATGAAATCCAACCTTTTTCATCTGAACTACAGCCGTCTCTTTTCAAACATCATACCCTTTATCAAATAAAGACAGCCAAATTTATATAATACGTTATATTTGTTCTATTGTCCAGACAAAAAATGCGGTTTCGAAAAATTTCACAAATTGTCCATATTTTCTTCTGTGATATTTACATATGGTAATAATCGCATAAAATCTTTCAAATGGCACATTTCTGTCCCTTCCTGTAATAATGACCCTCCTGCTGCTGCCATTCCGAACCTGAAAATTTCTTTTTCCGAAAGCCCCCTCCCCAGTGCCACACACATACCTGCCACAACAGAGTCTCCGGCTCCCTGGATTCCCTTTATCTCCAAAGTTAATGGTGCCGCATACAGGATGCTGTTTCTGCTGATAAAGAAAGCTCCGTCTGCCCCTAGTGTCACACAGATATACGTAATCCCTTTTTGTAAAAGCTCTCTGCCATACCGGATGATTTCATCTCTTGAAATTTCGTTTTTACCCATCAGATATGCCATCTCATCCATATTCGGCTTTATGATATAAGGAGCAGCTTCCACGCCATTTTTTAAAAGTGGACCTGATGCATCCAGGACCGTTCTTATTCCTTTCTGTGATGCAAGCTGAATTAATTGAAAATAGATCCTATCTGAAATACCGGTGGGCGCGCTGCCTGTGCAAATGAGAATGTCTTCCTTATCCATCTCCCGTATTCGGCATGCCATCATTTCCATGAAACGCTCTTCCTTGTCTTTTCCAGGATATTTTCCCTGTGCATTTAACTCAGTCATTGTTCTGGTCGTTTCATCAAATATTTTATAATTGGTACGCAGTTCATCCTGAACCGAAATAAGATCATATGGAATATGACAGGTATCGCATTTTTGGGATACTGCACCAAAAAAATTTTCCTGAAAGTCAAAGCCTGTGCAAAAAGTATCTTCCTTCCACTTTGCCAGAAGGAAACTGACGTTCAGACCTTTTCCTGAGATTTCTCTTCTCGTTCTAATGACTCTGTTCGTACCCCCTGGCTTCAGTCCTCCTGCAATTGTCAGGGTCTCATCCATACAGGGATTCAGTGTCACTGTTACTATTTTCATGTATTTTTAATACCCCTTCTGAATAGACTGTTCTTCTTTTTCCTGAACTTCTCTTTCCTGTGTTTCTTTTTCCAGAGCTTCCTTTTCCTGCGCTACTTTTTCCAGAGCTTCCTTTTCCTGTGCTTCCTTTTCCCGAGCTTCTTTTTCCTGTTCTTGCTTTATCAGCTCTTTCTGCTCTTTCTTTTTCAATATTTTAATTCGCAACATCAGATACAGGATCACAAGAAGGCTGATGACACCATCAGCAAGCAGAACTTTGTAAGAAAACTGATTATAAAAATTTTTATCGCTGAACGGATTCAGGATAACTGCGATGCTGCAGCAAATCAACACCAGTGTAATGATTAACAGAATAAACCAGACCTTATCTCCTATTCTTTTCAGATCCAGAACATACTGCAGTTTGATCACACAAGATAGCAGCATGATGACTCCGATACAGGTAAAAAATACTGCTGCCAGACTTTCCGCTCTGATCATTCCGCAAATTCCAAGAACAACAAGCAGTGTTCCTTCTGAAAAACCGTATTCATTCAGATTCCGGAAAGTATCTGTCATAAAATACCTTACAATCATATAAATTCCCAGAACAATGACTGCCGTACACAAAATGTAGCAAATATCAATTGCACTGATTTTTGAAAAAAAGATCAGAACTGCCGCCACTACCGTCATGAGCAGCTCCATGATACAAACTACAGCTGTTCCTGGAAAACCTGGTACTTTTTGTTTATTCTGCACTTTCTGATTGTTCTGATCTTTCTGATTATTCTGATCTTCCTGATTATTCTGATCTTTCTGACGATTTTGATCGATTTTCTTCATCTGAACTTTCCTCCTCTTCAATCACTGTTTCATATATACTTTGCTTATTCTGTCCCATACTTTGCTTTCTGCTGTTCCTTAACAATAACCTTGTAATCCATATCCTTATGCAATTCCCACCATGAGTAATATCATATGCAGCAGGAAAGCAACAATCCATGCAATCACACACTGCATTACTGCTACTCCAAATGCCATTTTAGCTGATCCCGTTTCACGTTTTACTGCAGCAATAGCCGCTACACATGGTGTATATAATAAGGTAAAAACCAGAAAAACCAGCGCTGTACCAGGGGTAAAAAGAGTTCGCAGATTAGCCGTATTTCCTCCCAGTAAGACAGTAAGCGTACTTACTACGCTTTCTTTTGCCGTAAGGCCTGTGATCAGTGCAGTTGAAATCTTCCAGTTTCCAAATCCCAGCGGAGCAAAAACAGGTGCTACCACTCCTCCCAGCAACGCTAAAAGACTGCTTTTGGAATTGGCTGCCACATTCAGTCTGGTATCAAAATACTGCAAAAACCAGATTACGATCGCAGCTATGAAAATCAATGTAAATGCTCTGGTAAGGAAATCTCTCGCTTTATCCCAGATCAGAAGTACCACGCTCTTTGGGCTGGGAAGACGGTAGTTCGGAAGCTCCATGACAAACGGAACCGGCTCTCCTTTGTAATTTGTGTTCTTTAATAGAAAAGCAAATAATACACCTATAAATATTCCAAAAAAATACAGAAAGATCATAACCAGCACCTGATGCGCCGGGAAAAAAGCATAAGTAAAAAGTGCGTAGATCGGTAATTTTGCTGAGCAACTCATAAAAGGAGTCAGAAGTATTGTCATCTTTCTATCGCGTTCAGAGGAAAGTGTTCTGGTTGACATAATTGCAGGAACAGAACAACCGAATCCGATCAGCATTGGCACAAAACTTCTTCCGGACAGCCCTATTTTTCTCAGCGCTTTATCCATAATAAATGCAATCCTTGCCATATATCCACTGTCTTCCAGAATAGAAAGGAAGAAAAACAGGACAACAATGATCGGCAAAAAACCAAGCACACTTCCTACTCCGGCAAAAATTCCATCAATGATCAACGATCGGACAACCGGATTAATTCCATACCAGACCAGGCCAGCGTTGCAAATCGAGGTCAGCGATGTAATTCCCATTTTCAAAAGAGTTGACAGACCCGATCCGATTACTCCGAAAGTAAGCCAGAAAATCAATCCCATAATCAGAATAAATGCCGGTATGGCTGTATATTTTCCGGTCAGAATCTCATCCGCCTTCATGCTTCTTGCATGTTCTTTGCTTTCAACCGGCTTTACCACTGTTTCCTGACAGACCTTTTCAATAAAATGATAGCGCATATCCGCCAGTGCAGCTTCCCTGTCTTTTCCGCTTTCCGTCTCCATTTCATGAACGAGATGATCCAGCAGCTCTTTTTCATTTGTATCCAGGTGAAGGGTCTCTAAAACAATTGGATCTCCTTCCATCAGCTTTGTTGCTGCAAAGCGACCAGGCATTTTTGCCTGTTTTGCATGGTCTTCAATCAGGTGATAAACCGCATGTATACAGCGATGCACAGAAGCCTGACCCTCTTTTTCATCCGGGCTGCAAAAATCAAGTCTTCCGGGACATTCATTATATTTTGCTACATGGATGGCATGCTCTATTAATTCATCGATTCCTTCATTTTTAACAGCAGAAATCGGTATGACAGGTATACCAAGTGCTCCTTCCAGTTTATTGATCTGAATGGTTCCGCCATTTTCTCTGACTTCATCCATCATGTTCAGGGCAAGGACCATTGGGATATCCATTTCAATCAGCTGCAGTGTCAGGAACAGATTCCTTTCGATATTGGATGCATCTACAATATTAATAATACCATTTGGTCTGGTCTTCAAAAGGAAATCACGTGTCACGATTTCTTCGCTGGTATAAGGAGAAAGCGAATATATTCCCGGCAGATCTGTCACTATTGTTTGCGCGTGTTTTCTGATTTCTCCATCTTTTCTGTCAACAGTAACACCAGGAAAATTGCCTACGTGCTGGTTAGATCCGGTCAGCTGATTAAATAATGTTGTCTTTCCGCTGTTCTGATTTCCGATCAGTCCAAAAGTGAGTGTATCGCCCTCCACATGTGTCATACCTTTTGTCTGAACATGATAAAGACCCATTTCTCCAACTCCGGGATGTGGTATCTCTTTTTGCAGCGCCTTTTGTTTTTGAATAGTATCCGTTTCATGGATATTTCGTATCTGTATTCTGGAAGCATCATCCAGGCGAAGTGTCAGATCGTATCCTCTGAGCTGAAGCTGTATTGGATCTCCCATCGGCGCTGTTTTTGTCAGCGTTACTTCTGTCCCCGGGGTCAGTCCCATATCCAGAAAATGTCTTCTGAGTGCACCATTTCCTCCGACTTTTTCAATTATGGCATCATTTCCGGTCCCGAGTTTATCCAGCGTCAATTTATTGACCTCCTATAAGCTTTTTCCTATTTTTTATTCTTTTTCCTGCTTTATTCTGTATTAAAAAACTGCCGACTTAGGTTACTATCTGATTGCGTCCATTTTGTTTTCCGCGATACAATCTTTCATCCGCATGCGATACCATCTCATCCATACTTTCTGATTGCTCTTTTCCCACAATTCCTATTGTTATAGTTACTTTGACTTTTTTTTCATTATATTGAAATTCAGCATCTCTGATTTTCTGAAGTATTTCGTTCAGATATCCCACTGCTTTATCTTTCTCCATCCTCTCAAAAACAAAAAGGAACTCTTCTCCCCCCCACCGGATGACCGTACTATTTGCCGGCATGCTGCTCATAAATATCTGTGCAATGTTCTTCAGAACCTGATCTCCGCATTCATGTCCATAGGTATCGTTGATTTCTTTAAAAAAGTCGATATCTCCGATAGCGATGCAATACTTCATTCCCGAAAAAGATGCTCTGTGCCATAGCTCACTCAGTTTCTGGTTTCCATACCTTCTGTTATACAGACCGGTCATGACATCTTTTTCGACAAGTTCCTGCAG
>Ga0302210_10000170_pt1 | contig 31021 bp, 18 predicted proteins | sample II_Fen_E3_2_FD_198793 | JGI IMG/M metagenome (GOLD analysis project Ga0302210, IMG submission 198793) | Peat permafrost microbial communities from Stordalen Mire near Abisko, Sweden - II_Fen_E3_2 | ecosystem: Environmental > Terrestrial > Soil > Wetlands > Permafrost | place: Sweden: Abisko... | reverse complement strand
ACTACTCTTTTAATCCAATTCAAATACTACTTTTAATCATAAAAAATACTACTTTTAATCATAAAAAATACATATTTTAGTTCGTGATAATTTAATTTTAATCGTGTAATTTTACAATTCAGTTTTCCCAAAAAAAAATTAATTAATCCTTATTAATGTTTTTGACAAACTAAAACTATGAAAAAGCCAACCATTATTATTGTCGATGACAATCAGACATTTCGCCAAAGTCTGATACTTCTTATTACTGTCGAAAATATTGCCAAGGTAATAGGCAAGGCATCCAATGGCATCGAATTTATTGAATTACTGGCAAGTAAAAAACCCGATTTGGTTTTAATGGATATTGATATGCCAGAAATGAATGGAATTGATGCAACCCAAAAAGCTCTTGAATTAATGCCTGGGTTAAAAATAATTGTCTTTTCAATGTATGGAAATGAAGAATATTATACCAAAATGATTGAACTTGGAGTCAGGGGATATATTCTTAAATCGTGTCACATTAATGAATTCGAAAAAGCGATACATCAAGTAATGAAAGGTGGAAATTATTTTTTTGCTGATTTTAAAAAAAAAATATTAATGAGACAAAACTAAATAAAACTGACAAAATCCTTTCTGATGATTCTGATTTTACTATAAGAGAAATAAAAATGATACACAATATCTATGCTAATTCTTAACAAACAAGTTGCTGTTTTTTAATCGTTTTTATGTTTGATGCTTTATGGTGATCTTCTGATTAAATCAGTATTCTCATCTTAATTAATGGATTACGTGACATTAAATTAAATATTTGATATCACGGAATTCATCGATTGTTTCTTCTTACACAAATCCTATTTTCATTATCCTTTTCACTACCCCTTTTGCTCCCCTTTTTTACCCCTTTTACTCCGGTTTTGTAACATTATTTCAGAAAATCTTACCTAAAGCACACATAAAACTTAGATATGTTTTATGTGTGTTTTACCTTAAAACGGGTGTAAAACAGGAATAAAATAGTAAGTGGAGAGGAAAAGGATTTATTAATAGATAGAATTGACTTAATATGCGGGATTTTGATTAAAATGCAACTTTTATAGCAATTAAGGACATTGCAATGTCTAAAAGTATTCAATAGTCTGATTAAAAAGAGAGTTTAAAAAAATACTTTTCTAAATTTCAAAGAACGCTTGGCGATTGTACTGAATGACTACGTTACAAAATAAGGCAATATCTTTTGTCCAAAACTTAATTCTTTCCATTTAATCCAATTGAACTTATCAACGTAATCATTTGTCATTTAAAAACATTGTGAGTTATATCTTAAATACGATTAGCCAATAATCCGGGTTGTTTTATTTTAAAAAAGTGGAGTTCATAGAAACTAATCCTTTTGACGGATACTTAACTCCACCTTTTATCACCCCAAAATACTTATTCTAACTTCGAAGTTTACTCTTTTAATCCCATTTATTTTATTCTGAAATTTATAATTTTACAATTATAAATTTGTATGAATAATAGGTTAGCAACCTTACAACTAATTTCCATTAATAAATGATTCCCTTTTCAAATAAAATACCTGACATTATAATTGTAGATGACCACCTTATTTTCCGTCAGGGCCTGAAGTCTATACTAAGTTCACAGAATGTAGCAAATGTCATCGGAGAAGCATCTAACGGAATAGATTTTATAGAATTAATGTCTTATTTAACACCTGATTTGGTTTTAATGGATATTGATATGCCTCATATGAATGGGTTTGATACAACTGTCAAGGCTATAGAGAAAATTCCGGATTTAAAAATAATAGCACTCAGTATGTTCAGTGATGAAGAGTATTATTATAAAATGTTGGATAGAGGAGTAAAGGGTTTTATCCTAAAAACTTGCGGCATCAATGAACTTGAAAATGCGATATTTAATGTGATGATGGGGGATACCTATTTCTCTAACGAGTTGTTGAGAAAAATAATCAATAATTTAGGTCATTCAAATGATTTTAAATCAGTTCCTGCTATAAAACTGTCAAATAGAGAAGTTGAAGTCCTGCAACAAATTTGTCTTGGCCTTACCAATGAAGAAATAGCTGTTAAACTCGATATAAGCCCATTGACCATTAAGTCTCACCGTTCTAATTTGTTAGAAAAAACATTTTGTAGGAATACGCCGGCACTTATACTTTATGCAATTAAAAATAAAATTATTAAAATCTGAAATGTATTCACTTAATTAATTATATAAATAAATACCAAAATGTCAGTACTCAAATTTACTTACTTTTCAGAAAAGGGACATACTAAAGTAATGAAATCACCATAAAATATGTTCATGTTATTTTTACTGAGATGAATATATATATAATTTCAAAACACACACTTAAAATTTACTAAGAGAAATATTCATTAATTTTCCAATTGCAATTATTAAAACAAAGAGTAATTTTCATAATAGTCCAATCGAAGGAACTGCAATTACTCATTTTAACAACATGAAATACTTCTTTCAATAAGGAAGTATACTCTTTTAAACCCATTTGATTTATTTTAGGATTCACTGATTTTGCTAAAATAAATTGTATGGAAGTTTGCTTCGAGAACATTCACGTAAAATGCAAAAAAATAAATGAATCGAATTAATAAGAAAAAACCTGATATAATAATTGTAGATGATCATTTGATTTTTCGTCACGGTCTAAAGGCAATTATTAACTATGAAGATATTGGATCAATTATAGGAGAAGCATCAAATGGAGAAGAATTTTTAAAAATTCTAGCCTATTTAAAACCTGACTTAGTACTAATGGATATCGATATGCCCCTTATGAACGGGTTTGAAGCGACTCAAAAAGCATTACTTATTATGCCAGACCTGAAAATTATTGGTTTTACTGTATTTTCAGAGACTGAATATTATGATAAAATGCTTAAAATTGGCGCCAGGGGTTTTATACTAAAATCCAGTGGATTTAATGAGCTTGAAAAAGCAATTAAAACTGTTATGAATGGTGATATCTATTTTGCAAATAAGAATAAGGATGATATCAATTCAGAGGCTTGTAAAAATGAGATTCTAGCCGGTACAGAAATTGAGAAAAATAAAAATTCAAATAAGAGGAAACTACTTTTCTTCCCCTGGATTGTGAATCGAAAAAATTGTATTCCTATTTAATTTTAAACATGAAGAAACCAAAGTTGATATTAGTTGATAACAATCTAACTTTCAGGCAAAGATTAACCTTTTTAATAAATGTTGAAAATTGTGCTGAAATTATTGGAAAAGCATCGAATGGAGAAGATTTTATTGACCTTTTGACAAATCAACAGCCTGATTTAATATTGTTAGATATCGACATACCTCAGCTTGATGGGATTGAAGTAGTAAAAAAAGCGTTGAAGATGTTACCGGATTTAAAAATATTTGCATTTACCATGTTTGGGAATGACGAATATATAATAAGTCTGATAAAAGTCGGGGTAAATGGATTTGTTCTTAAGTCAAGTGCCATTTTAGACCTGGAAAATGACATTCATTCTTATTTGACCATTGAAAACTATTGTATGAATAATCAGGTCATTAATATCATTAATAAGTCGAGTGTGAATAAATTGCAGATGTACACAAAGAATAAAAAGAATGAGAGTCAGGCCAAAAAACTGTATGAAAAATTCAACAATTCAGTAAAACAAATGGAAAAAAGCTACATTTTCTTCTAAAATGGAAGTACTTATTTGAAATATTAACCACAATGAAAAAGTTTATTTGTTTTTTTATATTTTGTTTTGCTCTACATTCTGGAGGGTTTGGTCAAACTGTAAAACATTCGGTTTCCCAGATTAATGCAACGGTAGTCAAGGCAGGAAATCAACAAAAAAAGAGAGTTCCTGTAAAAGTGATGTATACTTGCCCTATGCATCCTGAAGTATTAAGGGATAAACCGGGAAAATGTCCAACATGTGGAATGAATCTCGTAAAAAAGGAAGCAGTTAAAAAAGGTGACGCTAAAAGAAAATAGTACATTAAATACTCAGTGATATAGTTTCGGTTCACCGGATATAATCTTTCAATTCGAATTATTCACTGTTGGATAGCAAAATCAGTGCTTAATTTTGATTAAATATGGTTGAAAAATTAATTTCATTCTCATTACGAAACCGATATTTTGTTTTAGTAATTGCCGGAATTCTATTTTTCTGGGGCCTTTATTCAATAGGGAAAAACCCGATAGATGCCATCCCGGATGTCTCTGAAAATCAGGTAATCGTTTTTACAGAATGGCCGGGACGAAGTCCACAGATGATTGAAGATCAGGTGACTTTTCCCCTTGTTTCAAATCTTCAGGGAATACCAAAAGTGAAAAATATCCGTGGGTCATCGATGTTCGGAATGAGTTTCGTATATCTGATTTTTGAAGATGACGCAGATGTCTACTGGGCAAGAACAAGAGTACTGGAACGACTTAGTGCTGCTCAACAGTTGCTGCCTCAAGGAGTTACTCCCACCCTTGGCCCTGATGGAACAGGGGTAGGACATATTTTTTGGTATACGCTAAATGCCAAAGGATTTGACCTCGGCGAATTAAGAGCTTTACAGGACTGGTATGTGAAATTTGCGCTACAGTCAGTTCCCGGAGTAAGTGAGGTTGCTTCTTATGGTGGATTTCAAAAACAATATCAGATTGTTATTGATCCGGATAAGCTTACTTATTATAATATTTCACTGTCGAATGTCCTCAAAGCAACAAAAGAGAATAACAACGATGTTAGCGGTAGAAAGATAGAAATGAACGGGATGAGTTATATCGTCAGAGGTCTGGGCTATATCATAAAAAAGGAAGATGTTGAAAAAATATCAGTAGGTGTCTATAACAGCATTCCGGTCACCATTCAGGATGTTGGGAATGTTCAGGAAGGTGGAGATGTCCGTTTGGGCATTTTCGATGAAAATGGAGAAGGAGAAGCAGTAGGAGGGATCATTGTCATGCGTTATAATGAAAATGCGGATAAAGTTATTGCTGCTGTAAAAGAAAAGATGAAAGAAGTTTCAAAAGGACTGCCTGCAGGTGTAACTTTTAAAACTTCTTATGATCGAAGTACATTAATCGAAGATGCGGTAAAATCTGTCAAGGGAACCTTAGTGGTAGTGATGATTGCCGTTTCTCTGGTCGTATTCTTCTTTTTGTTACACTGGCGAAGTGCACTAATTATTTTAATCCAGATGCCTATCTCAATAGCCATTGCTTTTATCCTTCTGAATGCATTTGGGATCTCCTCGAACATTATGTCTTTAACGGGAATCATTCTGGCAATAGGTGTAATTGTCGATGACAGTATCGTGATGGTTGAAAATTCATACAGACGACTTGCAAACGAGGCCGAAAATGCTAAAGTATAAAGTCACCGATAAGACAAAAAGCAGTTAAAATGAAAAAGGATGATCGTGATTCAATCATAGAGAAAGCTTCGAAACAGGTCGGACCAGGTGTTTTTTATTCTACAATAGTAGTTATAGCTTCATTTTTACCTGTTTTTATGTTGACTGGTATGGAAGGGAAAATGTTTCATCCGTTGGCATATACAAAGACTTTTATTTTACTCATCGATGCAATTCTGGCAATCACCCTTACGCCGGTATTCATTTCCTTCTTCATGAAAGGTACACTTAGACCCGAAAGTGCAAATCCTATAACCCGTTTTATGGAGCAATTGTACACTCCCCTGTTAAAGCTATGTCTTAAATGGCGTAAAACGACAATCGGAATCAATATTGTAGCCTTATTAATAAGTATTCCCATGTTTTTAAGTTTGGGGACTGAGTTTATTCCGCCGCTCGATGAAGGATCACTTTTATTTATGCCGGTAACTCTGCCGGATGTTTCAAACAGTGAGATTAAACGAATCCTACAGGTTCAGGATAAAATCATCAAATCGGTACCGGAAGTTGAAAATGTATTGGGTAAAGCAGGTAGGGCAAGTACTGCAACTGATAATTCACCGATAAGCATGATTGAAACGATAATTTTATTGAAACCACATAAAGATTGGAGACCCGGAAAAACGAAAGAAGATCTACTTCAGGAACTAAATACAAAATTACAAATCCCGGGAGTAATAAATGGATGGACTCAACCGATCATTAACCGAATCAACATGCTTTCGACAGGAGTGAGAACAGATGTCGGTTTGAAGGTTTATGGACAAAATCTGGATACTATTTATGCGCTTTCAAATAAATTGAAAACTCATCTGGCAGATATACAGGGGGTAAAAGACTTGTATGTCGATCCGATAACCGGTGGAAAATTTATTGATATTTCTATTCGCCGTGATGCCATTAGCCGGTACGGACTAAGTATAGATGATGTAAATGCGGTGATAGAATCTGCTCTGGGAGGTGTTAATGTGACGACCACAATTGAAGGCAGGAGACGATTTAATGTCAATGTGAGGTTGGCACAGGATTATCGAAGAAATACGGATGATATAAAACGTATTCTTATTCAGACTCCGGCTTCGGGTGCAATTCCCCTATCAGCATTGGCAGATATTGCTGTAAATGATGGACCGCCAATGATCAATTCCGAAAATGCCATATTGCGGGGAGCCATATTGTTCAATGTCCGCAACCGTGATTTGGGAAGTACAGTAAAGGAGTGTAAGGAAAAGCTCAATGAGATGATTAAATCATTGCCAAAAGGATATTATCTCGAGTGGAGTGGACAATATGAAAATCAGATCAAGGCCACACAGCGGTTAATTCTAATTATACCGATTGTATTGTTGATCATTCTTCTGGTTGTTTATTTTACGTACCGGTCTTTAAAAGAAGCTGTCATTACCCTTATTACAGTTCCCTTTGCCTTAATCGGTGGCGTTTTTATCATCTATTTTTATGGAATCAATCTATCTGTGGGGGTCGCAGTAGGATTTATCGCCCTTTTTGGTATGGCCATCGAAACATCGATGTTGATGACCATATACCTCAATGAAGCAATGGAAGATTTAGTTGCCAAAAGAGGAAATTCTTCAAAAAGTATCAGTATAGCTGATGTTCATGAGTTTGTAATTAAAGGTTCGGCAAAACGGTTACGTCCAAAGTTAATGACAGTTAGCGTTTCATTATTCGGTTTGTTTCCGGTGTTATGGTCAACCGGAGTGGGTAGTGACATTATGCTCCCGATCACTCTTCCTTTAATTGGAGGATTATTTACTTCGACGGTTTATGTTTTACTTTTAACTCCTGTTGTATTTGAAATTACAAAAGAGATAGAATTGAGAAAATATGGTAAAATCAGTTTGATTAGCGCTGAAAAATGAAAATGAATTTTGTAAATGTAATTTTATCAGGAATATGGAAATCAATAAAGCTAGATTAATAATGATTTCACTTATTATGATTGGGATGGCTGTTTTAGTCGCCTTTTTCTCCTGTACAGGTGAAAAGACAAACAATAATAAGTCTCAAATGAAAACGATGATTGTAAAAAATCAGTATGTCTGTTCCATGCATCCGAAAGTTATTCAGGATAAGCCGGGTGATTGTCCGATATGTGGAATGTCGTTAATTGAAAAGGTTGTTGATAAAAACCCGATAGATTCTTTGTTGAATGATGTCGTTCTACCAGTAAATGAATCTGTACTTTCAACCATTACAACTATAAATCCCTTCAGGGATAATCTTCCCTTAGTGATTAAAGCTCCCGGAATAATTAGTTTTGATTCACGTAAAATTCGAATAGTGAGTGCCCGGTTTGGAGGCCTGATAGAAAAATCGTATGTGAAATCAATTTTTCAACGGATAAAGAAAGGACAGAAAATCTATGAAATATTTAGCCCCAATATATATATCGAACACTGGAACTACGTTAAATTGATCCAAACATATCCCAACCAGGATAACCTGACAGTCGAAGCACGTGAATGGTTCAATTATCTTGGTCTTACAGCAGGGCAAATCGATGCTTTAAAGAAAACAATCAAACCAAACTATCATTTAACGGTCTACAGTGATGCGGATGGGTATGTTGTTCCCCCGGATTTTGACACTGAAAAATACTTTACATCCGAAAACCGTGGAATAAATAATTTCTCAGAAGTAAAAGGGATCGGTTTAAATGATGGAATGACTATTGAAACAGGAACCTCACTTTATAAAATCGTGGATATGAAATCACTACGGGCAGATATTAAAGTTAAAACTGAAGAAATAGGATTCTTAAGAAAAGGGCTGCAGGTATATATTCAATCAGATTTTCCTTCTAGTACCAATTACGAAACAAGCATTAGTCAGATTGAACCTCTTAACGGAGGAATTTTTCAACTCGTAAATGTCTATTTTAAGAATAAAGATGGAAATCTATTTCCAGGGAGACAAATACAGGCAGAAATACGGACAGATAAACACAACTCAATATGGTTGCCTGAAACTACAATAGTCAATATGGGACATCATAAATCAGTCTTCATTAAATACAAAAATAAATTTATTGCAACAATCATAAAAACAGGAATGCACACTGGAAATAAGATAGAAATTCTTTCAGGTATCGACTGTACTTCGAATGTCGCTTTAAACCCCTCATTATTAATTGACAGTGATGGATTAATTCAAAAGTAACAAGTGCATTTTTTTGATATTATAGCAGTCGGAATATATGGAAAAGGTAAAAATAAAAAGAACGATGATCGGAATATTTAAACAAAACAAGATCTCCATTTTCGGGTTCATGTTGTTTTTAATTCTATTCACGTCGTGTCAGAAACATTCGGAAAAAGGGTTGAAAGAGATCAAGGCACAACTGACAGACAATACAATCAGCCTCAGTGCTGCGCAGGTTCAACTTGCTAACATAAAAGTTGCTCAGGTGTATGAAGGTGAATTTAATTACAACCATTTATTTTCGGGTGTTCTGAAGGTAAATGAAGAAAGTGCATCGATTATCAGCTCCCGGGCAACAGGTAGGATATTGAAGCTGTTTCTGAAAAACCCCGGCGAAACAGTCAATAAAGGAGATTCTATTTATCAGATTTATTGTGAAGATCTTGTTGCAGCCGAGCGTCAGTATTTTACTTTGCAAAGCAATAACTGGAATTATAACGGAAAATATGAACCAAGTCTGGCTCTGGAAAATAAATTGTTATTGCTGGGAATGCTTCCTGTACAGATTGAGAGGTTGAGGAAGAACGGGAGAATTTTGTTTGCAGTTACCATTTTCAGTTCTGTAAAGGGTGTTGTCCGTTCAATAAATATCTCCGAAGGTCAGTATGTTGCAGCAGGACAAACTCTGTTTGAACTGGCAGACGATCGAAAATTATGGGTGGAAGCAGAGGTTCACCCCGAAGATCTTGAATTTTTAAAAGTAGGCATGCGCTCTGATATTATACTTCCTGATGCAGAAAACAGAACATTAAAAAGTACTGTCAGTTTTATCAATCCTACATTTGATTCAGGTAAAAATACAACATTAATCAGATCAGTCATTGACAACTCTACACGGAAATTACATCCCGGAATGATGGCAATAATGCATGTTCAGGCTGGAATAAACAAGTGTGTAATGGTCCCTGCATCTTCATTAATCACAGATAAAAACGGGAGTGTTGTATGGGTCCGAAATGTAGATGGCACTTTTACCGGAAGAAAGATAACAGTGGGTTTGCAATCTGATAATACTGTACAGGTGCTTTCAGGACTTAAAGAATCTGAAACGGTAGTTACTTCAGGTGCTTACCTTTTAAACAGTGAATTAATACTAAGAAAAGGAACCATTTCAGAAGCACAAGTAAATATGTGAAATGCAATATTTAAACAAGATTTTCCTTTTAACCATTTTATAAATATTAAAATTCAAAATTATGAAAATTACATTCGTTACATCAACAACCTTATTTCTTTTTGTACTTTTATCTTTAGGAAACATGCCCGTTCAAGGACAAACAATGAAAGATAAGAATGGAAATGTATATAAAACCATTAAATTTGGAATGCAGGAATGGACTGCCAGCAATCTCAATGTCACGACTTTTCGAAACGGAGATGCCATATTCCGGGCTAAGACAAATGAAGAATGGATAAAGGCAGGGAAAGATCAGAAACCTGCATGGTGTTATTCAAAGAATGATCCTTTAAACGGGAGAAAATACGGCATATTATATAACTGGTATGCAATAAACGATAAAAGAGGGTTAGCTCCTGAAGGTTGGAGAATCCCGACGAATAATGATTGGATGACTTTAATAAAAAATTTATTAGGCGTTGATTATGCCGGTCCTAAATTAAAAAACAACACAGGTTGGAAAAACAGGAACGGGATAAATAAAATCGGTTTTTCTGCCATTCCGGGAGGGTTGCGTAATGAAAATGGCGATTTTGAGCTTCTTGGTAAAGTGGCACAATGGTGGTCAAATTCCGAACCGGTCGAAGTTACTAAAAGCAATTTGATCTTTTCTATAAAACTGAATGATAACTCGACTGAAGTAAGCTATGTGAAAATGAAAAAAGAGAATGGTTTATCGGTAAGGTGTGTCAGAAGCCTGAAATAAGTAAAGCGTTTAAAGTTTGGAGTTTATTGTTTGTAGATGATACTGAAAAGTTGAATACATTCAGATTTAAAAAAAATGAGACCTGATAATTTATAAAAAAACACTTCTTGATAATCGATTGCCTGTTCCGGACCCGATTAAATGGTGTAGTGGTGGGGTTGGCTAAATCAGCGAATTTATATGGATAATAATAGAAAAATACAAAGTCGAAAGTATAGGTTTCCTATCTCCTCTATGCGATCGAAATCGTATGGGGTGATAGTTTGCCTGTTCATTCTGTTTTTCTATCTTATACGCCCTGTATTGCCGTTTATTGAATATTCCATTGACAAGGAATACATATCTAAAAATTTATGTATCAAAAAAAACATCCCCGGAAATTGTTGCCAGGGAAAGTGCTATCTTCTGGAACAAATAAAGAAAAACAGCGAACCTTTGTCAAGTACCGACACCAATAAAAAGAATGTTCCTGGTCACAAAGTGGAAGATCATCTGCCTTCTAAAAGTATTTCAATCATCCCAATTGAAAAATCCAGCATATTGATATCTAACTATTCCATGCGATTGATAGAATCGTTCTATTCACCATTTTTTGTCCCTCCTGAATTTTAGTCAGCAATTACAGTTAAATTTGAAAACTCTTAAAAATCAGAATCATAAAAGATGCTGATAAGAATTGTGTTGTCTGAAAAGCAAATCAAGCTATGTCAGACGGTTTTGATATTTCTTTATATTTAATTTAATAATTCTTACTAAAATGAACTCAACAATATTTAAATACATCTCCTTTTTTCTAATTTCAATGCTTATTGCATCATGCAATAACAATGAACCCATCAATCCTGTAACCACGAACTATCTTAAAGTGGCTGAATCAATTTCAACAAACTCATCATTTAAGGTTGAAATGTATTCAAAAGATAGTTTATTTGTTGGATATAACAACTTATATTTCAAAATAACAGACAATTCAACAGGTTTGGCCGTTAATCAGGCAACGCTTGTCTTACACCCCCTTATGGATATGGTTACAATGAAACATGCTTGTCCGGCGGAAAGCCCGACTGGCAACCAACCAATAGATGGTTACTACAGAGGTGCCATCATTTTTTCAATGCCGGGTGTAAATTCATGGACAGTTGGTGTCGATATTACTGCAAATGGTAAAACTGAAACTTCATTACTCAGTCTGACAAAAGTCATTGCTACAAATCCGGTGCGCAAGATAGTAGTGATTGATAGTGTAATGAATGCAGGTATTTTAACTCAGACAAAATACCCTATATCACTTGTTATGCCTGTTGCCTGGAAAGTGGGTAATAATGTATTCGAAATTACTGTCAATATGATGCAGGATATGATGAATTTCCCGGTTTGCAGCGATTTAACGGTTGAAATAACTCCTGAAATGCCATCCATGGGCCATGGGTCACCCAACAATGTAAATCCGGTATATGTAAGCAACGGGCATTATGTTGGATCCGTAAATTTTACTATGACAGGTGACTGGCGGATACATATGGTTCTTAAAAAAGGATCTAGGATAATCAGTAACAAGGCCTTTTTTGATATCAATTTTTAAGTCTTTAATAATACAGGTTGAGAATAGCCCAATCTGTATTATTTATGTTGTAAACTTGTGAATTAGGATTCAATTGTCATAATGTCTGACTGTTACTTTGATAGATCGTACTGCAAATTCCTAAAATTATATGACTTCATATCAACCTTTACAACTATGAAGGGCGATTAAACTATGAAGGATAACCCCTTATTTGTGTCATTCGACATTGAAATTAATCTATTATATATTAATTGATTAAATAAAAGCTCGAATTGTTATTTAATAATTCTCTGAAAATGAAAAGATATATACTTCTTTTAATATTATGGAACCTGTTTATAAACTTGTCTGCTCAGCAGAATTCAAAGAAGAAAGTATGTTGTTGTGATACCATTACATTAAAGGAAATAACTGTATCCAGTGTCATACCTTTAAATAATAAACAGGTTGAAAACTTTTATAAAACGAATTATTTTTCCACCATCGACAATCTTACGTCTCATCTGGAAGGAATTTCACTTATAAAACGGGGATCGTATGCCATGGAACCTCAGATGAACGGATTCTCCGGTGGACAACTGAATATTACAATCAGCGGTATGAAAATGTTCGGTGCCTGTACTGATAAAATGGATCCGGTGACATCGTATATCGAGCCTTCAAATCTGAAAAGTATAACCCTTGAACATGGAACGAACAGTGGATTGTATGGTAACAATATCGGAGGTTCCATCGATATGGCACTGCAGGAGCCGAATAGCAACAGTAAACATTCCTTTTATTCGGCATTATCTGTCGGATATGAAAGTGTGTCGAACAGTAAAAATTTTTTACTCTCAACCGGATATACAAAAAACAAATGGGAATGGGGTTTAAATGGCATCTACCGTAAAAGCGAACCTTATAAAGATGGATCAGGAAAAACAATCCGGTTTTCACAGTTTGAAAAGTATAATATCCATTCGGTGGTCAGATTCCTTCCCGACAGCATTTCAGCTTTTAAAGGGGATGTTTTATACGACGTGGCGAGCAATGTCGGATATCCCGCTTTACCTATGGATGTTAGCAAAGCCAGGGCCTCGATTTTCGCACTGGAATATAAACGGAATCAACGGAACTATACTGTGAAAGCTAAAGTCTATTACAATTCGGTGTATCACGTTATGGACGATTCACAACGTGACAGCTTGTTTTTTGTTCACAACAAAACGACTGGTAAAACTGATTCTGTGATCATGCGTATGGATATGCCAGGTAGAAGCAATACATTCGGTTCATTTGTTGTCGCTTCGTTCCGGCTGAATGATAAGAACAGATTAACGATGAAAGCAGATAATTACATTAACAGTTCATTGGCCGAAATGACTATGCACATGCATTTTGTGGGTCAACCGCTTGAGTCACCCATGTATCTGCAAACATGGCCTGATAACGTACGGAATGTTACCGGACTGTTTATTCAAAATACGACAGCGTTAAACGATCGACTATTCATGACCCTGAATGGGAGGGTGGATTACAGTTTGGATCATCTTCAATCGGATGTAGCAAACCGGGAATTTTCTGTTTTTAATTATAACCTGCCACGAAGATTCAGTAAATTTACAAAAAGTGTAAATCTTTCATTCCAGTATTTTATCTCACAGCCTATCCTGTTCACTTTTGAGACAGGCTATTCCGAACGAATACCAACCATTACTGAAAAATTCGGGTATTATCTTTATAATGCTTATGATGGGTATGATTATATCGGCAACCCTTACCTGAAAACTGAAAAATCTTTTATGGTAAGATTCGGGATGATGTATTCCAACCAGCGGTTTAAATTTAATCTCACTCAATCCTGTAACTTCCTGACCGATTATATAATGGGTATAAACAATTCCACCATTCCGCCCATGAATTTTTATACCAATGGATTAAGGGTGTTTCAGAATGTACCGGGTGCAAAGCTTCTTAGTACAGATTTGCAGGCTACTTACAGTCCAATGGATGGACTCTCCTTTTTTAATCTTGCAAAATTCACGTGGGGTCGTTTGGATTTTGGAGAACCGCTACCGTTGATACCACCTTTGAAAAATGTACTTTCAGTCGGTTATGAAAAAAAACAATGGACTTTTCGGATTAATAATGAATCGGCACTCCGGCAAAACCGGATCAACCTTCAATATGGTGAAAGGACATCCCCCTCGTATTCAATTTTTAATTTAAAAAGCAGTTGTCATTTCATGTTCTCTGATACAATGCTTGATGTCAGTACAGGCATTACGAACCTTTTCAATGCCGTCTATTATGAACATCTCGATTGGGGACGTATTTACAGGCCGGGAAGAAGTGTTGATATTTTTATAAAGTATACTTATTGAGTAGTATAACTAAATTTCTGTTTCAGTCTTGTTTCCTTAACAAATCGAATTAATTCCGGAAATAATTCAAATCTGTATTTTGAAATCGTTCAATCAATTCTATTTTAGTAATGTTGGTTTGACATCATTTACGAAATCATTATGCGGTTAGTCTTAATGATAGTATATCGATTTATTTTCCTCCACATCCTATTCGCTTCAGGTCTGGTGAAAATCAGTTAATAATCAGTATGTAATCAGTATATAACCTGTATATAAGCTGTATTTATTTAGAAACTGATTATTTACTGATTACTTACTCATCGCAAATTGTTTATTTAGTGTTTTGCTGTGGACGGGATGTGAATGAGATTAGAATCAATTCAGGAGATTGTGGAACTAATTTTTATCTAATATGATTTACCCAAAAGCTTTTAAAGTTTCAGCGAATTAATAGTGTTCTTTCTGATACTTTCCGGATAATCTAAAACAAAAAACAGTAAACGTTCAGATAGTTAGGGAGATGTAAACATTTATCTGCTTAATTATTTATTAAGATGGATTTGTCAATACATGTTTTAAAAACAATCTCAATATTAATATGATATAATTTAAAGGATGGTTTTGCCATTCAACCTTCAGACTTTCCGTTCCAAAAAAAATAATAAAAAACTGGTTTAGAATATTTTACGGTTTATCAGTTATTTAAAAAAAAATTCACATCTCAATCTGATATTATAAAACACCTTTAATCAGACATATAATAAATTCCTGCTCTTTTAGTAGTAGTTTGTTTTGCTACTATATCACTACTCTAATTCCTCCCTTAATTAAAGAAAATCAATCTTTTATGTGATTTTTAATCCGTTATTGTTTAATAATTTTACTTCGATAAACTATATAAAAAATTAACTTAAATAAATATAACCATGTTACTCTACAAACGGCATTTATTTGAAATTGATGTAGGAATATAGAAATAGTGGAAATTTTTAGGATCTTTCAACTGATTTATTCAAAAATTATCAAAACTATCTTGTTACAATACATTTTTTCTCTTTTTCACAAAAGCAATTATTAAATTATGAAAAAACTATTCATTACTTTAATTGTGAGTCTCTTTTTTGTTATTGGTGTGAATTCCCAAAATATTGCGAATTATTCATTTAGTACAAATAAGCCGGTTGCTCTCGAAAATATGAGCGCCGGAACCACTCAATTAATTCCCGGATCATCCATTAACGTGGCTTCAGGAATTACAGATATTGGGTTTACCTTTAATTTTATGGGAGCTCCTTACTCTCAGTTTAGTGTTAACTCATCCGGACAGTTAAGTCTGGGAACTCTTGTTTCGGCAACGGGTATCAACGATGCTGCTGAAAATACCGCATTAATTGTGCCGGTTTCGGGAAATAACTCCATTTTAAACACAGGAAAAGTTCACTATATGGTTCAGGGTGTATCTCCGAATCGTATTTTAATTGTTGAATGGAAAAATTTAAACATTCCATCTCCAATTGTTGACGAAAATCCTCCGGTGCCGGAATATAATCCGACTACCGTTCAAGTGCTTTTGCACGAATTAAACGGACTGATTGAATTTAAGTATGGATCGGTAAATAACAACTCCATTCCGACCGTGACCAGGGCGATTTTTATTTCCTCCGGCAATACAGAAAATACAGTGAAATACATAGGTTCTGATTTTATTTCTGCTATTGATGCTTCTTCAGTGACCGCTTTTCCAATGGATGCAACATTTACTTCAGAAGTAAGTGACCGGAATTATTCCTTTTCATTGGTGCCATCTCCTACAGTGACAGTGACTAATAACTGTGACGGTACTTCAACACTTACCGCTTCTAATTACACCGGTACATTGTTGTGGAGTACCGGTGAAACGACTCCTTCGATAACTGTAACCGTAGGCGGAGATTATACTGTAACACAAACAGTGGATGCATCCACCAGTTTGTCTGCTACCGGAACTGCCACTCCGGTACCCACCATTACAGGCCCTCAGGTGGGTGGTTTACCTGCCATTCTGGATGGTACCACCATTTCCAATCAAACTTACACAACAGAATCCGGAATGTCCGAATATGTCTGGAATGTTTCAGCAGCCGGAACAGTAACGGCCGGTGGTGATGGATTTAATTCTGTTACCGTCACCTGGACGAATCCTGAAAAACAGCAATCTGTTAGTGTGAACTATAAAAATTTAAATGATTGTATTTCGGCTTCACCGACAGTCTATATTATTAATTATTATCCCTTTGCAGCAGCCATTGATCCGGCCCTGGTACCCAAGTTTGTAGACCCAATGCCTCATTTTGCAGCCGGACTCAGGGTGAATGCCAAAGCAGGAGGTAGCCTTTTTGTTAAAGCTGAGTTAACACGCCAGATTGCTTTGTCCACAGGGACGGTTCTAAGTACCGGAACAATTGGCGATTCTCCTGAAATCGGGAAAGGTAACTTTGCCGGTTATGCCGTCTCTAAAGACGGAACCACCTATGGGCCGACTATGTGGCCGGCGCAGACCATAGAATGCCAACAGGGAAATGGTCTGACCGTTCAATACATTAATAATCTGGTAGGAGTTCATTACAGCGATTTCAACATCCTGGCTGACCAGACTCTTATGATGAATGGTTACGTTCAGAATGGAGATCCATTACTTGATCCTTACACAGGAGATATCCCTATGGTAGTCCATCTTCATGGTGGAGAAATGCCTTCAAATTCTGATGGAGGTCCGACAGCCTGGTTTATGCCTACCGGCAACGACCTGAAAGGACCCGGTTTTATTTTTAACGCATCAACGCTTGCCACCTATCCCAATAAACAGGAAGCTACCACGCTTTGGTACCATCCTCACGATCAGGGATTGACCCGTATTAATGTATATACCGGACTTTGCGGTTATTATTTCCTTAGGGGAACCGCCGAAGAAACAGCAAAACTTCCGGGATGGTCGGGAGACGATAAAGTTCAGGAAGTAACTCCTGAAGGTAAAACTCCGACTTTCAACGGGACTACCACCTATCTTCCGGAAATAGAACTCGCCATTCAGGACCGTATGTTTAATACAAAAGGTGAATTGTACTGGCCCGTAACGCCTACAAATCCGGATTTACATCCCTACTGGACTCCCGAATTCTTCGGAAATATCATGACAGTAAACGGGAAAAGCTGGCCATATCTGAGTGTTGCACCCCGCAAATACCGGTTCCGGATGTTGGATGGTTGTAATGCACGTTTCTTAAATATGTGGCTCATGAATCTTGCCACATCAACCAATGGTCCTAAAATAACCGTTATCGGTACTGATGGCGGATTATTGGATACACCGGTTGATCTCGATCCTGCAAGTGGAAAAACAGTATTTATGGCTCCTGCTGAACGGTTTGATGTGGTAATCGATTTTACCGGTATCCCTGAAGGCACAGTTTTCACCCTGATGAATGATGCTAATGCACCTTATCCAAGCGGTGATCCCGTAATTGAAGGTGTGAACGACCGTATTATGCAATTTGTAGTCAACGGGAAACTTATTGATGCTGTATCCGGTGATCCTACCGGGACTGACAAGAGTTTGCTCCCTGAAAATTTAAGAACTGAAAATCCTATGATCAAACTGACGGATTTTGCAGGTAACTTAACAACAGGAGTTACTCCGGTTTTAAAAAGACAGATTTTGTTAAATGAAGTTTCAGGTCCCGGTGGTCCGGTCCAGGTACTTTTTAATAATTCGCATTTTGATGAAGGTGCTCCATCAGTAGGAATTCCTCAGGGATTTGGTGGCCCAACAGAAATGCCGACAGAAGGAACAACTGAAATTATGCAGATTGTAAATACAACCATTGATGCCCATCCTATTCATATTCACCTGGTACAATGGCAGCTGGTAAGCAGACAAGCTTTTAACAGAGATCTTTATCTGAATGCTTATAACGATGCATGGGCAGTACATGTTCCTTCAGTAACCATCTGGCCGGCCGGTTTAGGTTACCCGGGAGGTGCAGGATCACCCTATCCATATTTAACACCGAATGGGGATAATGCTGTGGGAGGAAATCCAGCTGTTTCAACATTCCTTACAGGTCCGGTCATTCCGGCAAATCCTGAAGAAAATGGATGGAAAGATGATGTGAAAGCTAATCCGGGTGAAGTGACTACATTTGTGGTTAGAATTGCACCAACCGACAAAGCCATTAATTCAACTCAAGCACAATTGTTGTTACCATTCGATCCAAGCATCGGTCCAGGTTATGTATGGCACTGTCATATCATTGACCACGAAGACATGGATATGATGCGTCCGTTGGTTATTAAACCTTCTGCGCTCAGGTATCCACAAATTACGGCCCAGCCTCAACCATTGGCGACCTGTATTGGAAGTACCGAAACTATAGCTGTTACTGCAACCAGCGATACAGAAATTACATACAAGTGGCAGGTTAGCACGGATAGCGGAACTACCTGGAATGACTTATCAAATGTTGCTCCTTATTCCGGAGTGTTGACTTCGTCCTTACATATCAATCCAATTACAATGCTCATGAGTGGACTTCAGTATCGTGCCATATTGACCAATGTAGATGGAGTTACTACTTCGAATTCAACTTTGTTGACTGTAAATGCTGATGTAGCCGTAAGCGTGGATATAACTGCAAACAAGAATAACGTATATGCAGGTCAGTCGGTAAAGTTTACACCAACACCTACAAATGGTGGAACTACTCCAACATATGAATGGCTTGTAAATTCAACAGTTGTTGGAACCGGCAATTCCTTTAAGTACGCACCGGTCAACAGTGATCAGGTAGCAGTCAGAATGACTTCGAATATTCTTTGCGTTACAGGGAATCCTGCAACATCAGGTGTAATTTTAATGAATGTTTTACCTTCTGAATCAGCAGGGTCAGATGGAGATTGGAATACTCCTGCGACATGGGCTAATCTTACAGTTCCTACTATTGCTGATGACGTGGTTATTCCGGCAGGTAAAACAGTGACTATCAATGTAGCCGATGCAGCTTGTAATTCAGTTGTAGTCGAAGGAACATTAACAAGTACCATTGGGAGTCATATCATGACTGTTGCCACTAATGTCATAACGGATGATATGTTTAGAATTGGTGCAAATACCCTGATAATAAAAGGTATTACCAGCGGCGATGGAGTTATTCATGCGGCATCAGGTACTGTTGTTTATAATGGACCGGTAGCTCAGACAATTTCAAATATTGATTTAAATGTTATGAACAACCTGATCATTGACAACAAAGTTGGCGTAACATTGCCGACTGCCCTGACTGTAAGTACAACTCTTACCATTAATGCAGGCGCTAAGTTGACAAATCCTGATGCTTCCAATCTGACGGTGAAGGATGTTATGATAAACAGCGATCCGGTTAACGGTACAGGTACTTTTGTTGATAATGGTACAACAACCACTACGGTGGGCGGTGTGGCAAATGTTCAACAATATCTGACAGCTGATCGTAACTGGTATGTGTCAAGTCCTGTGACTACAGGTATTACCACTGATATTGCAACTGCAGCCAGTATCCAAAGTTACAATGAATCAACTGCAACCTGGGTTTTGGAAAGTTCTACCCTGGACGTTCTGAAAGGATATGTAGCAAGCATTTCAACAACCGGTAATATTATATTCTCCGGTGATGCATTAAACACCGGTGTTCAAACAGTGGATCTGACACGTACGGGTGCTACTAAAACCGGTTACAATCTGGTAGGTAATCCTTATCCTTCATATTTGAATTGGGATAATGTTTCAACAAACTCAAGTAACCTTGAATCGACCATGTGGTATCGTACGAAAAATGCAGGGAATACTGCTTATGTATTTGACACTTATAATGCAAATGGAAGTATTGGTACCAATAATAACGGTGTTCGTGTCACTGCGCAGATTCCTCCAATCCAGGCATTCTGGGTAAGAGTTGCCTCAGGAACCTTAGGATCAATAGCTCTCGACAATACCATGCGTTCGCACGAAGGTGCTGTATCGAACCGTTTGAAATCTCCTGAACTGTTTAATTCAACCTTACAAAAATTGTATTTACAGGTGTCGAATGGTACAAACAGCGACGAAGCAATAGTGGCATTCAATCCGAATGCACTGAATGGATTCGATCCGTATGATTCAGAAAAGATGTCAAATGGCAATGCACTAGTTCCGGAAATTTACACTTTTGCCGGGATTGAACCAGTAGCTATAAATAGTATGAATGCTGTCACATCAAATCAGGAACTTGCATTAGGATTTACAACCGGTGAAACTAATATATTCACAATTCAGGCTACCGAAATCAGTAATTTTGATCCCGACACTAAAATTATATTGAAAGATAAACAATTGAATGTAGAAAAGGAACTCACCACTATGAATAATTATAGTTTCAATTCTTCTGCAATTACTACTTCAACACGTTTTAGTATCGTATTTAAATCGAATGCAGTAATAACCGGTGTGAATAATAATACCGGATCTGGAAGTGAATCACTCTACATTTACAGAAATCAAAATAATCAGATTACTGTAATTCGTACTAATGGCATCGGTGAAGGAACAGTCACAGTTTGCAATGCCATCGGTCAAAAGCTTGTGAACAAATCAACAACCGGAACCATGACTGTGGTTGATACAAAATTATTACCCGGAGTTTATATGGTAATAGTTGATGTTGAAGGAAAGAGTACAACTAAGAAAATAACACTGTATTAAATGTTGCTTATTTTTTATCATTAAGAAATCAATCAAACATCCAACTCCGGAAGGAGTTGGATGTGATGAATTTTAAGATAGAAATATTTATTCATTGATTATCATTGCACCATTTTAATTGCACTTATCGTAAATTTCCCATTTCTGTTCATCACAGAAATGGGATTTTTAATTATAACAAAGTCTTAGAATGATTTTCCCGGAAACCCTCTGTCAGGAACTCATTGTAAATAATCAAAGTTGAATCAGTTTTGACTGTAGCGGTAATAATTGGTCCTGGTTTTGGACATTGTGACCCGTAATTCGATCAGGGGAATCGGGAAACCATTCCTGGTGTTGACTTTCAAAATTAAACATCTTAAAAGTTTGCCAATTTGATAGATCTGTTGCAAATAACATAAAATCAGATATGTAATAAATATATACGACTTTTGGCGGATAGATAAATACGACTTTTTCACTATGTTAAATGCGACATTTGTCAAATAAATTCAGACTTTTATGCTATTGTTAATTAACCGTTATTCGGTAATTTTACATCTTATAAATTGATTGGATGAGGTACTCAATTTGTTGAATTTTTTTTTATAAATAGTTGAATAATATTGAGAATGATTTAAAAGATTCAAAAACCAGCGTGAGGAATGTGAATTTATTCATTTGCTTCTGAAATAAATCTTTTTTTTTATCTAAAATCATCACCTGATAAATTTGATAATACTTATTATTTCCAAGTTGTTAGGTCGTTTTTTTATATAAGGTATAGCGGTATAAGTTATTTCTGATAGTGCTTTAGTTCATCTCAATTGGTAATTTCAGTTGAAAAGGAAAGTAGAACTACGCAGTTGAATGGTACGTCGACGTATAACGTTTCCTTCGAATTTTAAGATATCCTGTTTAACTTTAATTTTAAATGAACAATTATTGCTCACTTTTCAATAACTTTATTCGGTTAACTAATTTGTGAGGTCGTTTAATTTCAGGTACTTTAATAATGTTATTTTGGATATAAATCATCAGATAATAAATTGAAAGTATTTTGATTTATTATATGATATGAGAATTTATGTTGTAAGAACTATTATTTATAAATAAGATTAAAAATTCAAATGAAAAAGCCGGATATAATAATAGTTGATGATCATCAAATTTTCAGACAAGGTGTTAAGTCAATTGTTACCTCTGAGAATATTGCCAACGTAATTGGAGAAGCAAATAATGGAGAAGAATTTCTTAAGCTCCTTACATATTTAAACCCCGACCTGGTTTTGCTTGATATTGATATGCCCGAAATGAATGGGCTTGAAGCTTCTAAAAAAGCTTTAAAATTGTATCCTGATTTGAAAATTATTGCATTCACAATGTTTGGAGATGAAGAATATTTTATTGGAATGATAAAATTAGGAGCAGTAGGTTACATTTTGAAGTCTAGTGATATAAGTGAACTGGAAAAGGCAATTCAAGTTACAATGAATGGAGAAAAGTATTTTTCCAACCACCATTTTATTCCGACTTGAAAATGCGGTTAATTAAGTATTCAAAAAAAAATAAAACTTCATAGAATAAAAATATAGAGATAGAGACTTTTTTCATCATGGTTTTGGATAATTTACTTTTGTATTTTAAAGACTATTATAATTTTTCCTTGCTGAAACGCAAACAATTAAAAAATAGTTATAGGTATGAAAAAGAAGTGCCCATTGATTGTATTGTTTTTTTTTCTGTTTTTAAATATTTATGGACAACATAGTGTAGATTTTCTTTCAATTACAGATGAATCTGGAATCAGGACCGATTTCAATTCCTGCAAAACTTCCAACGGAAGTATATGGAATGCAACAAATCCCGAAGTTCCATTTTCTTTAACCTGTAAGTCTGACAACAAGGACGAAGAAGCCAAAAATGCAAATGATAGTCCATTCCTCCATGGTAACCTGTTCGTGAACGGAATACTATCATTACACGACAACAAAACAAATCAGTTACATGTAAATGGTAATGCCATTGTTGGAGCGATAGGGTTCACTGCTTCAACTTTATCGGCTATAAATAATTTGCATCTTAATGGTGACTTAAAATACAAAACTGCTCCGTCTTCAGAAATGATAGCCGGAATGTATGCTATTGGACCAAAGACCTCCTATAATGGTTATATCAGATCTTTTACAAGACTAACTGATGCAATTACAGCAATATCATCCGTCCCATTAACTGGTAATATTATTTTTGAATTCCAACCTGATTATAAACCTTCTGTTGAAACTTATCCCCTGAATTTAAATTCAACTATTTCCGGCAGTGAGACTTCAACCATCACATTCAGACCGGCTTCAACTGTGAATTCAATCATAAATTTTTCTGCTTCCGGAACTTTAATCAATAATACCGGGGCCGATTTTATTATTTTTGATGGAAGGAATGGTGGCGTAGGTTCCAACCAGTTCCTGCAATTTGAGAACCTTGAATATTATCAATCGACAATTTTACTTTCTAATGATGTCCTTCATAACCAATTTTTGTATTGTATATTTAAAGGTTCTACATCAACGAAAGAAACAGGTATTCTTTCAGTAAAGTCACCTGTATTGGGAAATGATTTTAATACGATTGATCATTGCGACTTTAACGGGAATAAAAATGTAAATTACTGTATTTATACAAAAGGATTAACATCAAATCTTACCATAAAAGACTGTAATTTTTTTGATTTTAGATATGGAGCAGGAATCAATATCGTTGACGGAAGTAACAATGTTATTATTGATAATAATAATTTTTATCAAACAAAACCATATGCCGGTTTTGCCGGTACAACTTCAGGAATTGTGATCAGTGGAGGTACTAATTGCCGGATCAGCAATAATAATATAGGAGGAAACAGTTCCGGATTAAAGGGAACATGGATTATCGACAATACTTATCCATCCAATTATAATTTTACCGGTATTGATGCAACATCATTAACTACAAGTAAGATATATAATAATAGAATTCAAAATTTCAATTGGAATCTGACATCTTCAGTCTGGACAGGAATAAATGTATCGGGGGATGTAAATGTCGGGACAGATGGTGCTAATTTTATAGGAAATAATACGGGGAATGACAATATTAGTATTAAATATTATTATGATTCTACTTCTAAGGTTTACGGCATTATTTCAGGAGGAGTAGCAACTGTTGAAAATAATATTATCGGATCTATTACAACCCTTTTGAATGGAGCGTCAACAACTGGTATTAGTTTTATCGGTATCAGTTCTAGCGGAAGCGGGAAAATTAATCAAAATACCATTGGAAGCTCTGATATCTCCAATAGCATAAACATTGCACCTCAATCAAAATTAGGAAATATTCAAAATGTATATGGAATTTATTCTTCCGGACCCTCTGCTGTTATTACAAATAATATAATTGCAAATATATACAATGGTTCCATTGTTTCCTCCGGTGTTACCAGAGGAGTATTCATTTCAGCTTCAACTTCAGCGACTACTTTAACTGTCACGTCAAATAATATCCATTCAATTTCATCCGCTCAACCGGTAACTTCTTCAGGAAATTTAGCCAGTCTTGATGGAATTAATATTCAGTCGAACGATGCATCCAATGTGACGATTTCCGGGAATTTAATTTATGATTTAGTAAATTTAAGTGATGCTTCAATTTGTATTAACGGAATACTTTATAATTCCCCTGAAGTTTCCGGCAATAAAGTTGATAAAAACTATATTCATAGTTTTAAATCCGCTTCAAATAAAGCTATTCAGAATGGAATTAATATTGTTAATGGATTAGCGAACTTTCAAAACAATGTCATACGATTGGGAGTTGATAAAAACGGCAATTCAATAACAAGTACTGCACAAATAAATGGAATTATTGAAACTTCAACAAAGTCATCTGATTTTTTCTTCAATACAGTTTATATAGCCGGATCAAATGTCCAGGCTGGATCAGTAAATACTTATGCACTGAATGTATCGGTAAATACATTTTCAAATGCAGCCATTAAAAACAATCTTTTTATCAATACGCGAACCAACTTAATTACCAATAAATTTAATTATGCCATTTCCTTTCCTATATTCGGATCAAATATATGGAATACAGATTATAATATTTATTATGTCTCTTCTTCTGATGGAAAATTAAGTATGTTTAATGGAGCTGATGTATTAACTCTTAAAGATCTTCAAAACAAATTCCCGGGCACTGACCTTCATTCTGGTTTTGGTAACCCTTTATTATCACGTCCATCAGATGCAATAGAAACATTGGATTTAAAACCTGCAAACTTTAGTCCTGCCGAAAGTACTGGCATCGATATTCCCGGAATAACTGATGATATAACCGGTTCCCTTAGAAATTCTAATACGCCTGTTGATATCGGGGCATATTCAGGAAATTTTGGTCGTGATAATTCGACTGAGGATGTTTTTTATCCGGAGATTCAATTCGAAAAGTTGGGCAATTCATGTCAGTTGACTAACCGGCTCACAAAAAATTTTGCTACTATAACTGATAATGTCAACGGGATTAGCATTCTTTCCTTAACTAAACCAAGACTCTATTATAAGCTAAATACAAATGCGGATGCTTTTGTTGGCAATACAGTCTCTGATAATGGATGGAAATGGGTAGAAGCAACCGGGATATCTTCTCCTTTTGATTTTAATATTGATTATAGTCTTTTATATGGTGGTCCGGTTATGCTAAATTCAGTTATTCAGTACTTTGTTGTAGCTCAAAATACTGCAACCAGTCCAAATATTTCTTTTAATCCTGCTAATGGGGCAACAGGAGGAAGCGTAACACCGGAAGGAATGAAAGCTCCGTTAGTACCATTGACCTATAAAATTGTACCACCTGTACCAACGACAATGAATGTTGGTCAGGGACAACCTTATACTACTTTAACCGGAAAAGGTGGAGTTTTTGATGTAATAAATTCAGGATCCATAACTGAAAATACGGTAGCTATTATTAAATCAGATATTTCTGAACCAGGAACTTACTCATTAAATCAGATAAATGAAGATGGACCAAATGCAGGAACACTTACTCTGACGATTCAGTCAGACGGAAAGCCTCATTTGATTTCCGGATCAGATTTAAATACAAATTTAATTTCCGTATCAGGAGTTAAACGCTTGAAAATTGATGGAGGAGTCAACAAATCGCTTTTATTTAGAAATACACACTCAACTCCAATAAATACAATGTCAGTTTTTTATTTCTTTAATTCGTGCCAGAATGATTCCCTCACTAATTGCATTATTGAAAGTAATTTAACATCGATCATATCTGGAGCTGTTCGTATTGGGTCGAGTGGAATGAATAGTATCACCATTTCTCAAAATGATATTCGCGATGCTCGAGGCGGTACACCCGGTTCTCCATTAATAGGAATATACTCAAATAATACCGGTAATACTTTGACTATAAATAATAACAATATCTACAACTTAAAAAATGCAGATTCTTATGGTTTGTATCTTTTCAAAGTTGCAAATGGATGCACAATAACTGGTAATAGCTTTTATATGGAACCAGGCATTAATGCTTTAGGATCATTTACCGGAATATTGGTAGGGTATTCGAATAATCATCTTATCTCTGAGAACTCTGTTGGAGGGTCTGCGCCAAAATGTGGGGGTAATGATCCATTTATACTATCCGGTTCAGGTACATTCACAGGTATATCTACCAATAATACAACAATACCAGAAGTAATTCTGCAAGGAAATGTAATTCAGAATATAAAAATGACAGATACATCAACTCCTGTTTTCTATGGAATTAATAATTATTATGGACCTGTCATAATTACTTCAAATACAATCGGTAGCAACTCGGTTCCAAAATCTGTTCAAATTTCCGGAACTGGGATTTCAGCAGGTATCATTCAAAGTTATTCAAAGACGATTTATTCGAGCACGATTGAAAAAAATACAATTGCTAATGTTAGTCTGACAAATAGCACTGGTACACCAAGTTTTTGTGCTTTAAATATGGCGGGTGGAACAATAAGGAAGAACACTATCTTTAATATTGGATCATCTATTCAGGCATTGACTCCTGTTATTTATGGCATTAAAAATATGAATGGAGTAGCTTCCAACGAGTTTTCAAATAATGTAATATCATTAAATGGGGGTGATGCTACTGCCAGTGGAATCTATGGTTTTTATGAAGGTTCATTTTCAGGATCTTCAGGATTTTATTATAATTCAATAAATATAAGCGGAATTGCTACCAGAGATACATCAACATATGCTTATTATAACAAATTTAATAAAACCTGTGTGTTGAAAAATAATATTTTAGTCAATACCCGAACGGGTGGGACAGGCAAGCACGATGCCATTTATTCGGCTGTAATTTCAGGCTTTATCTCTGATTTTAACGACCTGTATGTTGCCGGAACAACTTTAGGGCATTACGGTCCTGAGAGCCAGACCAATGATATAAATGACTTTAGAGGATGGAAGACAATTACAAAGCAGGATGTAAATTCTATATGTAATGATCCCTTATTTAATCCTCTGACCTGCTTAATTCCCGATATTAGTTCACCTGTAAATGGCTCCGGCACGACTATCGCTTCAGTTAGTACAGATATCAGAGGGACAAGCAGGAATTCCAATGTTACTACTTTAGGAGCCTATGAACTGGAATGTGTCGGTATAACAGATGGTGGAACTATTAAAGGGGATCAGTTAATTGGCACAGCAACTTTACCGGAATTAATTACCAGTGTATCTCCTGCAAGTTGTTTTTCTGGGAAGCTTGAATATAAATGGCAAAACTCATTGTCCCCTTTTACGGTTTGGAATGATATAACAACCAGCAATGCATCCACTTATCAACCTGGATTCGTTACTGAAACCACGCTGTTTAAACGATTGGCACGCACTACCTGTATGACCGGTTGGTCGGAATCCGAATCTTCAAATATTGTAACTTTAACATCCAATATGAGTAAATGGAAGGGATCTTCTGATTCTAACTGGAGTAATCCTTTAAACTGGACTTCAAATAAAGTACCAGAACCCGACGAAAATATATTTTTTGCGGATAATCCTTTGCATGATTGCCTTTTAGATAAGAACCGTTCAGTAAATGATATTTCAAATCATCAATCAAATTTCAAAATGAATTTAAACGGAAAAATTCTCACAATAAAAGGCAATATGAACTTTACAAATGGGGCACAACTAAATTCGTGTACTCAGAATTCTGTTTTGGTGTTTTCCGGTTCTTTTTTTCAAACAATACCTTCTAATATATTTGTCAATAATCAGGTGTTTAATTTAATCATCGATAATGCTGCAGGGGTTTCACCTGCTTCGGATTTTATAGTCAGTCATCAGTTAACTATAAATGCTGGAAAGCAATTAGTCATACCTGCAAACGTACTATTAAATGTTACCGGCACCATTAACAATTATGCCGGAACAAGAGGTCTGCTATTAAAAACAGATTCTGTTGGTAGACTTCCAAATGGCTCAATAATTTATCATAACGATTCGTCTGCAGGTGCAAATTTACCGGCGACTGTAGAAATGTATTCTAAAGCCCGTAAGGTAAATGGACTTTATCAATGGCAATTTTTTGGAGTTCCGCTCAAGTCAGTTCAGGCATATCCTGTATTTAGCGGTTCTTATATCAGAGAAATGCACGAGGAGGTTGATGGAATTGGTCATTGGGAACAATTGCAGAACGAATCTGTTTTGAAATCATTCAAAGGATATGAAATCACTCAGGAAAAGCCAAGAATCATTAGTTTCGAAGGTAATCTTGAAAATACTGATTTTGGTCCGGAACAACTTTCGTACTCTTCGTCTGTAACTTACAAGGGTCAACATTTGATTGGAAACCCCTACACAGCTGCCATTACGATTAGAAATGATACCAATCCTTCTAGTTCACTCACTTTTGGTGAAGGTATGAATAAAACGGTTTACCTATATAATACAGGATCGATAAAAGACTGGTCTGACAATCCAACATTCGGCGACGGAAACAGTAATGTAGCCGGACAGTATTTAGCGATTCCACAAGAGCATGCAGGGTATGACCTATTGCCGTCATCAATTCCCTCCATGCAGGCATTTCTAGTCATGGTGAAAACTCCCGGACCAACTGCAACCATAGCGATCCCATATTCTTCTACCGGAACCATAGTAAAGAATACTTCTTTACAACGGGTACAGCATGAAGATGAGCTATTTACTCGAATAGATGTTGAAGGTGGCGGATATGGTGATCGTATGTGGATATTTACTAACTCCGATTGTTCCCGGGGTTTTGATAATGGTTGGGATGGATTTAAACTAATGGGTTCAAATTTGTCACCGCAAATCTATGCTTTAGAAGCTGATGGAAATTATCAGGTGAACACAATAGGTGATATAAATAACTCTTATATTGGTTTTAAGGCAGGAATCGATACTTTATACACATTGACTTTTACTCACCAAAACAAAGATCCACGATATGATCACTTGTATTTGATGGATTTATGTGAAAATAAAACTGTTGAAATTACTGCCGCCGGATCAAAATACTGCTTTAATTCCGGATCGAATAAAGAAGTTGAAAATCGTTTTAAAATTATTGCAACCCTTGAAGATTTAGATATTAACACTGATACTAATTCTGTTACTACTAAAACTCAGCCAATATCGGTTTTTAATTCTGACAATATCATTTTGATTAAGAATCAAAGCAGTTTAAACGGTTTTTTATACTTCTTTGATATTGCTGGTCGATTGCTTCAAAAGTTACCATTTCAGGCCAATGGGATAACTACGTTGACAAATCAACTCCCGACTGGTTCATATCTAATAAAAGCTGTAACATCGGAGTATGTGCTTGATAAAAAGATAATTGTACAGAAATAAAAGAAGACTATGTAATTGTATTAAAAGTTATAATAGATTTCAATGTCTGAATTCGATGAACCTATCCAATTAAATAAATTTATATTTATATTAGAGCAAATGTATATTAAACTGTCAAATAAGTAAAACTCTTATTTGACAGTTTTTTTATATAGAGTGAAATCAGGTGAGTTTTTATAATTGTGATTTGATGGAAATCGCTTTTTGTAATAGATTATGTAAAGGTAAATATGTTTAAATAGGTAGTGAAAAGGCTGTCTGCAATATGTAACTTTCAGTTTTAAATTTTTATTCCAACAATTTTGATACAGGCTATTTGTTACGTGATAATAAGATATTTTAAATATTCAGGTCACTTCGTTGAACTATACACCTTTAGGATGAGTAAACAACTATCCTAAAAGCGTAGAAAAATTACTCCTATTAGAAAAAGGTTTCAAACTTTAAGCCTATTTACATTATTGTATCAATCTGTAATTTTACTGCATAAAAATTTGTAATTTTTATAAATGTAAAATAAAAACAAATAGGGATACTTTATTTAACATAAATATAAAATAAACCATTTAAATTTAAAAATAAATTATGATGAAAAAATACTTTTTAAATCTATCGTTTTGGTCGAAAAAAGACATCCTGAGTCTTATTATTTTAATGCTTTTTTTTACTACCGGGTTTTCACAAAATGTAGGTATAAGTTCTACAGGAACAGTACCGCCCAATAAAGCAGCAGGGTTGGATGTTAATTTTTCTGATAAAGGACTGCTTATGCCCCGTGTAGTGCTATTGGGAACTACGAACTTTTCACCATTAACATCTCATGTTGCAGGAATGGTTGTTTATAATACGGCAACCAGTGCTGATGTAAAACCCGGCTATTACTTCAACGACGGTACCAAATGGAATCCCATTTCTTT
>Ga0302210_10000166_pt1 | contig 31340 bp, 19 predicted proteins | sample II_Fen_E3_2_FD_198793 | JGI IMG/M metagenome (GOLD analysis project Ga0302210, IMG submission 198793) | Peat permafrost microbial communities from Stordalen Mire near Abisko, Sweden - II_Fen_E3_2 | ecosystem: Environmental > Terrestrial > Soil > Wetlands > Permafrost | place: Sweden: Abisko... | reverse complement strand
GATTACATCGGCTTCTTCTATTGCCAGACTGACATGCCTTTTGATTTCCCCTTCAAATATATCGGAGGAGTTCACAACCCAGCCACCTGTATCGATGACCGAAAATTCACGGCCTTCCCATTCGCACTTGCCATACTGGCGATCGCGGGTGGTACCGGCTTCTTCATTCACTATGGCTCTACGACTATTCGTAAGCCGGTTAAAAAGGGTCGATTTCCCCACATTCGGGCGACCCACAATTGCTACAATATTTCCCATTGCTTTTTTATATCTAATAAGTTAGATATTTACATTCCATTCATTTTTGATTCAGTCCGGGTTTTCTCAAATCCGGAAAGTGGGTGCAAATAATTTGGCGACAAAGGTACGGATTTTTATTGGAAGGGAAAAATCCGTTCAACGTTCAACGTTTCGTGTTCCGTGTTCCGTGTTTGAAGAGTTTGAAGAGTTTGATGAGTTTGATGAGTTTGAAGGGTTTGAAGAGTTTGAAGGGTTTGAAGAGTTTGAAGAGTTTGAAGAGTTTGAAGGGTTTGAAGAGTTTGAAGGGTTTGAAGAGTTTGAAGGGTTTGAAGAGTTAAGGATTAATGATTTGATTCGTTGAGAAGAGAGGCAGGTGTTTAAAGTAGAAATAAAAAAGGTCAAACAACTTAATGTTTGACCTTATATTTTCGGGTGGGCGTTGAGGGATTCGAACCCCCGACCCTCTGCTTGTAAGGCAGATGCTCTGAACCAGCTGAGCTAAACGCCCGAAAATTATGTTGTATTTAGAATAAAAGGTGGGCGTTGAGGGATTCGAACCCCCGACCCTCTGCTTGTAAGGCAGATGCTCTGAACCAGCTGAGCTAAACGCCCGAATTTGTATTCGGATTGTAATACCTTTCTCTAAAAGCAGTGCAAAGATACATCCTTTTTTGAAATCTCAAAACTATAATTTCAATATTGTTAGGTTGATTTACTATAAAACAAGTCAAGTGCTTAAAAAACAGATTCAATTAATTTAAAAAATTAATTTATTATTATTAAATACTCCTTTATAAAGCCACTTATAGCCACTTTTTTGATGAAAAACGATCTATTATATATGAATTATTTTAAAAGTAAGTTTTAAAATCGCTCTCGTTTTTCTCAAATCAATGTAAGTTGGATGAATTTTCTAAAATACAAGAACTAAATGCTGAATTAAATGAAATATATTTAAAGTACCAATTCTTCAAATAACTTCTCTATCGATTGGTCCATATTATCCGAAAATCCGGGATGAGGACGTGAAGTCTGGATGCACGAACTACGTACAGCAGTAAGCCAGCGGAACCGTTCGGGGATATCCATCTGTGCTATGCAGCCGCCATCTTTCTGGCCCGTACAGATTTTCTCAAATGATTTCATAGTTTCTTCCAGCAACTCCACGTCGAGCTCGGTAGAGAATGATTTGAGCCGCCCGGCATTCAGTTTATAGATCATGCGAATGTACTTTGCTTTCTTTGAAAACAAAATAATGCCCACATTGATAAATTCTTCGCGCTCCACCTTCGGCAAAACACGAATCACGGCGTATTCATATACCTGTTTCCCTAGCATGCAGTGCTTCGTTTAAAAAGATTTCGGAATGTTTCAGTCTCTCACTCAGGAATTGATAGTAAATCTCTTTGATAATTTGTGGCGTTTCGCCATTATACGACCAATTGCACCAATCTTCGGGTATCAGGTCGGTCATTTCGCGTAGAATGCCGTCAGTAAGCAATAGCCTGCACTCGGCATCCACTTCTGCCAGCTGGTCGGCAAAAGGCAACAACACATGATCCTTGATCAGTGGGAACGAATTCAGGGCCTGTGTTTCCCAGTTTGTCCATGAATGATGAAAGTACAGCATGGCACCATTATCGATCAACCACAGCTCTCTGTGCCACATCAGCATGTTCGTATTGCGTACGGTACGATCCACATTGGTCAGAAAGGCATCCATCCAAACAATCATTGAAGCCATACGACCATCCACTTTAGTCGTCACCGGGTCGTAAGTCAGTGCTCCGGAAAGAAAGTGAAGCCCCAGGTTTAATCCACGACTGCCTTGCAGCAGGTCTTGTATTTCCTCATCACCTTCCGTTTGTCCGAAAGCTTCATCGAGTTGTACAAATACCAGTTCGGGAATGCGCAATTTTAAGAATTTCGCCACCAGTCCGCCGATTAATTCGGCAATCAGTGATTTGGTGCCATGACCCGATCCACGGAATTTGACAACATAATTGAAGCCATCATCGGCTTCCGCCAATGCCGGCAAGGAACCTCCTTCACGCAAAGGAGTGATATAGCGGGTAACATTTACAGTACGTAAATCCATTTATTTATTTTTTTATAACTATGATTGCATAGGGATTTGTTATCACCTTTTAAATAACACCCTAAACGCTTCTTCGACTTTCTTCACCTGAATCAGTTGAATATTCAGTTTTTTTATGTTGATACTTTTCAGATTAAAGTCAGGTATTATCATTTTCTCAAAGCCTAGCTTTTCGGCTTCCAGGATGCGTTGTTCAATGCGATTGATGGGTCTTATCTCACCGGATAGCCCCACTTCGCCAGCTACGCAGACATGTTTTTCAATAGCAATATCCACGTTCGACGAAAGGATAGCCGATATGACTGCCAGGTCAATAGCCGGATCATTAACCTTGATACCACCGGCTATATTCAGGAAAACATCCTTTTGGGCAATCTTAAAACCGGCACGTTTCTCCAGTACCGCCAACAGCATGTTTAACCGGCGTAAATCAAAGCCTGTGCTCGACCGCTGCGGAGTGCCGTAGGCAGCCGAGCTGACCAGACCCTGTACTTCGATCAGGAAAGGACGAACGCCTTCAATGGCCGAGGCAATGGCCACACCACTTAACCCTTCATGGTTTTGGGAGAGTAATAACTCCGATGGATTGCTTACTTCGCGCAACCCGTTTTGCTGCATTTCAAAGATGCCCAGTTCGGAGGTGCTGCCAAATCGGTTTTTGATTGAACGTAGGATGCGGTACATATAATTCTGATCACCTTCGAACTGTAAGACGGTGTCCACTATATGTTCGAGCACCTTTGGTCCTGCAATGGTACCTTCCTTGTTGATATGGCCTATAAGCAATACCGGTATGGATGTTGTCTTGCAGAATTTCAACAGGCTGGCAGCACACTCACGCACCTGGGACACACTTCCCGGGGATGATTCAATTAACTCCGTTGAAACTGTCTGTATGGAATCGACAATCACCACATCGGGCTGTATATTCTGGATATGCACATATATCTGTTCCAGTGAGGTCTCGCTCACAATATAACAATCGGGATTTTCGAATTTCAACCGTTCGGCACGAAGCTTCAGTTGCTTGACGCTTTCTTCCCCCGAAATATAGAGTGTCCGTTTTCCTTTAAGATTGAGCACAACCTGTAGCACCAGCGTTGACTTGCCTATTCCCGGCTCGCCACCAATCAGTACCAGGGATCCCGGTACCAGTCCACCACCCAGAACGCGGTTGAGTTCGTTACAGCTTGTATCAATGCGGCTTTCTTCACTGGTTTCAACTTCGCTAATCAGTATGGGTTTTTGCCTTACAATTTCCACCCCTGCCATTTGGAACCGCGGTGCCGGATCTTTGCTAATGATTTCTTCGACATAACTGTTCCATTCACCGCACGAAGGACATTTCCCAATCCACTTTGGAGAATCAACTCCACAATTTTGACAAACATATACTGATTTGGATTTGGCCATTCCTTTTAATGATTTAGTTAATAAGTGAATTGAAAAATTTGAGAATTGGTGAATGTGAAAAATAAGTAAAAGTTTATTTTAGGGTTTGCAAAATTAAGTATTTATTTTGATTAAATTGTTTTCAAACACCGGCATTATTTTAGAATGCTTTCAGGGTAAGTAAATGTTGAATTTTTCAGATTGATGTAAGCCGTTTGATTTGTTACAAAAGTTTGATTTAGGCACAATAAAAATTCGAATTACTTGTGTGAAGTTGCTTTCAAACCCTACTTTACCCTTTCGTAAATTGACATGAATTATACTTTTACTCGTTCCCTGTGTATGATTTCAGGATTAAGAATTCAGACTTAGAAAGATTATTTTAACTTCATTCCTTTTTTAAACTTTAATAATTCTATAATCGATTTTTAAGGCATGAAATATAGCTAAATAATATTTTCAATAATTAATTTCATAAACGGATGAAATTCGATACAATTGAATAATATTCCATTGTAATAGTTCATACAATTTAGTTTTTTTGTATCGATATTTTAGATAAGAATACATTTTAAAAATATACTAATAAACATGCATTAAATCTATTTACTTTATGATAAATTATACATTGTTTTTTCTTTTGTTTGTTGAATTAATTGCTATAAAAACCAGGGCTGGAAAACTTATTAACAATAAGTATTGATATATCATTCAAAACCAGGTATATCGATTCAAAAACACTAACTTTTGTACTTTAATAATCCTAATATAATCAAATGAAAAAACTGATTCTTTTTATTGCTCTCTTTTTGGCTATTGGAACTATTACTGCCCAACGAAAAATGGAGAAGTTAGATCGTGGTGTTGTTGCTGTTCGTAACACTGTCGGGAATTTCTTTGTTAGCTGGCGCTATCTGGCTACTGATCCGGAAAACGTACGATTCAATTTGTATGCCAATAAATCTGGTGGAGCTGGTTTTAGTAAACTTAATTCAGTATTACTTTCTATGACTAATTTTTCACCGGCATCAGGAAGTGTGGCTGTCGGTAGTCAACTTTATGTAACACAGGTTATCAATGGTGTGGAAGGAGTTCCCAGTGCTGTTTTTACAGTTTCCGGAAGTGGATTTACAACATACAGAAGCGCTTTTCTCGATGTGACCTATAATCCGGTTTTAGATGGATTGGATATTTCAAAATATAGCACTAAATTTATCTGGCCTGCCGATCTGGATGGTGATGGTGAATATGATTATGTAGTGGACAGGTTATCAACAGATGGTTTAAATACACACAAAGTACAAGCCTATTTGCATAATGGCTTGCTACTTTGGACCATTGATATGGGTCCGAATGTAAGTATTTGCCAGGGACAGGATGATATGGTTATTGCCTATGACATGGATGGTGATGGAAAAGCGGAAGTCGTTGTAAAAAGCAGTGACGGAACATCTTTTGCAAATGGAAAAGGGGTTAATGGAACCACTTCATTAGATACCGACAACGATGGTATTATTAATTACGAAACTCAGGCTTTGAAAAATGCACCACAATATATTACGGTTATTGATGGATTAACCGGACTTGAAAAAAACAGTATTGAAATGAATTATCCATCGAATTACACACGCACAAACAAAGCCAGTTTTATGGGTGAGGGTTATTATAACCTAAACGGTCATATGGCGATTGTATATCTCGATGGGAAACATCCAAGCGTGGGATACATCTATAAAACAAGAGAATTAAGCAAGTACCATTTTTATTATGCTTCGGCATGGGGTTACAATGAAACTGGTATGTGGGTAAATAAATACAATTGGGAACGTGGTTATCTTGATGCGGCTGAAGCTCATGGTATCCGGGTAGCCGATACCGATTTGGATGGACGTGATGAATTGCTGGATATTGGGTTTGGAATTAAATACGATGGAACACTGGCTTTTAATGCGCATATCACACATGGTGACAGATTCCGGGTAGGAGATATTGATCCTGATCGTCCGGGTCTTGAGACATTTGCCATACAACAAAATTCCATGTTAGGAATGTTATTGTATGACTCATCTACAGGAACTGCTATTACAAAGAAATTTTTATCGGCAGTTGGCGATGTGGGCCGTGGAGAATGTATGGATGTTGATTCAACCCATTTAGGTTATGAATTTTATTCCACCATGGCTAACATCTATGATGCAAAAGGAAACACTGTTTACGAAGGTTCTACTCCGTTCCCACATGAAGGAATCTGGTGGGATGGTGATTTAGACAGGGAGGATTTATCATCTGCAGATGGTAACGGCTACAATGCAGACGTTCGTAAATACGACATGAATTCACATTCTTTTGGAAATCGGTTGATTGAATTTGCTAAAATGACAAATTGGACTGTGAAATCAGAATATGGAGTCCGGCCTGCTTTTTTTGGAGATATCATGGGTGACTGGCGTGAAGAAGTAATATTGAAAAAATCGGGCGTTGCTACTGATGGTATTACAGCAACATGTCCCGGATTTGTTGGTTTCTCTACCGATTATCCAACCAATAAACGGATTTACTGCCTTATGCAAAATCCTGCTTATCGCATGCAGGCAACAACAAAAGGCTATTATCAGTCACCAATGACTGACTATTATTTAGGATACAACATGCCTGTACCTCCTGTTCCACCGGTATTAAGTGCTAAACTGACATGGAAAACAGGAATAGAATTTGATAAAACAGCTTTAAATTTTGTACTTAACGATGATAAAACTTCATCTGCTTTTACCGATGGGGATGATATCATGTTTGATATCTCCGGAAATAATTCAACCCCAATTCAATTGAATGCCGATTTAGCTCCATCAAAACTGTTGGCAATGAATCCAAAAGGAAAAGATTATATTCTCTCCGGACCGGGCAAGTTAATTGGAACCATGGAGCTTGTTAAATCTCAAAACGGAACTTTTACCTTGAACGGGAATCATACCTATTCAGGTAAAACGCTTATTTCAGAAGGAACATTGGTTGTAAACGGTTCCATTGAAAGTCCAATCGATCTGCGTGCGAAAGGTACACTGGGTGGAAATGCCATCGTAAATGGTGGTATCATTCTAAATCCGGGATTAAATATTGAAGGTGGTAGATTATCTCCCGGTAACGGTTTAGCCGCTGATAAGTTGGGTAAAATAATAATCAACAGCAATGTGGTGATGAATGGCAACGTAAACGTGGAGTTTGATATTTTACCATCTGCTGCCTGTAAAAATGATTCATTGGATATTAAAGGTGATCTGGCTGTAGCGGGCTTGAATAAGGTAGTGATTAAAACACTTACCGGAACGCTTCCTCCAGGAACTTTCTCCTTAATTCACTGGACGGGTATATTGACCGGAACTGTTGATAATTTTGTAATTGATGGAATTAGTGGACTGCCTATGTCATTAGTAATCGAAAACAATACTTTAAAGCTGATCGTAAATTCTGTTCGTCCCGCAGGCTCAGTTATATGGTCAGGTTATGAAGATGGTAACTGGGATTATGTTTCCGAAAACTTTAATATGAAATCAGTCTCTACTTATTTCGTAAATAATGACTCAGTAATGTTTAATGATTCAGCTAAAATAAACACGGTAAACTTAACCGATAATATGTTTACATCAAGAACTGAATTTGTAAACAACAAAAATACGATCATACTAAAAGGTACAGGAGGAATATCGGGTACTGGAGATTTCGTAAAATCAGGTCGTGGTATATTGGATATTCAAACTGTCAGTAACTCTTTCACTGGCAAGGTAAAATTAGCAAATGCGGTAGTCCAGGTAGCTCTGTTAAGTGATGCCGGGTATAAAGGGTCATTGGGAGCAGCAACAGCTGATGTAACCAACCTGACGCTGGATAATTCCAGACTCATCGTTAACGCAGTTTCTACAAATTCAAACAGAGGTGTTTTATTGACTGGTTCTGACACAATCAATGTACCGAAATCAAACGGAGTTGTCACTTTAACAGGTTTACTCACCGGCTCAGGGAGGTTGGTTAAATCGGGATCCGGACAATTAAATATATCCGGGAGTGTTGCCAATAACTATACCGGAGGAACAATTATCTCAGGTGGAAGAATTGGACTCTCTACCTTGATAATGAATACAGTCGGTCTGGGTACAGGGCCAGTTACCTTTGAAAACGGGGGCTCATTGGCCATGTATTACAATACAGGTGATTACAATCAAAAACCTACCTGGAACATAACTATACCGGAAAAACAAACCGGAAGTATCATTGCTTCCGGACGATGTGTCATTAATGGAAGTATATCCGGGTCAGGAACGCTGAATTTTACTGTTCCTTACGTCCGTGCCGATTTAGTGGCCGGAGGTGCTGAATTTACCGGAAAACTGGTGATTATCAACGGTGGCAGCGGAAACTGCAGAATCACTGCAAATGCTACAGGATTCCCGTTGGCAAACGTTCATCTCTCGAATGTCGTGGATATGAGCGCGTATGCTACTATCGGTGCCAGCAGCTCCAGTTCTGTAACAACTGTAAAAATTGGATCTCTTTCGGGCATTGCAGGGTCCACAGTGGGTGCAGGAATCTGGCAAATAGGTACCGATAACCGCGATGCCATCTTCAACGGTACATTCAATGCAGGTGCATCGGTAACAAAACTTGGTACAGGTACATGGACATTGACAGGTGGCAGCGTAACTAATTCGCCATTTTCTATTGCGGCTGGAAGAGTTATTGTAACAAACACCACAGGTAGCGCAACCGGAACGGGCAATGTAACAGTGGGTAATAAGGCTGTTTTAGCAGGAACAGGAATTATTTCAGGCAGTGTCATCATGGCTAACGGCTCAAACCTGACACCAGGTAACCTTACTATGGGAACTCTTACGGTTGGAGCCAACCTGACATTGCAATCCGGATCCAAAACAACCTTTAAAGTGTCGGGAAGTGCCAGTGACAAGCTGAAAGTAGGTGCTACTTTGACTCTGAAAGGTACTCTTGAAATGGTCAATCTGGGGACCACCTATCAATCGGGAAATAGCTTTACACTGTTTACGGCAACTACTGCCATTGGGATGTTTGATGCCATTTTACCTGCTAATCCGGCTGTTGGGTTGAAATGGAATATTTCGCGCATAAACGAAGGTCTGATTTCTATTGATATTGCTGATGGGATAGAAGATATTGCAGGAACAGGTATCCGAGTTTATCCTACTCAGGTAACGGATTTTTGTATCGTTGAATTCGGAATCCTGAATGGTGATGTGAAAGTGGAATTATTGGATCAGGTTGGAAAAATTCTTATCTCGGAAATAAAACCAGCCTCTGAGAATTACAAATTCAGCATAAGCAATTTGCATCCTGGGTTTTACTTTGTACGGATAATTACGGATAAAAACCAATGCTTTTTAAGTAAAGTGATTAAGCTGTAATGAGTATAATCACCTGATCTAAATAATAAGCTTTTCAGGCATTGTATTTTATATTAATGTCTGAAAGCCTATTGGATGAAGTTAATTATTTTTTGTTTGATTGTCTGTGGTGAAACATTCGCAAGTTTTATTTATTCTTTTGGTTAAAGGGCTTAATATAGCTTGCGAATATTTTACAACAATTTTTATAACCGTTTTAAGCTATAATGGATACTAAAGCAAAAACAAAAATAAATGAAAAATGCAATTTTCTGTTCAATCAGTTTCTTTGATTGATAAATTGATGGATAAAAAATCATTTGTATTTCCTCTGTAGCCATTTTTTCGGTACAGGAATTACACAAATATTCATGGCGTGATTATTGGCAGAAAGCATAGCCGATTGAATTTCAATTTTAGATCCGTCAGGACTAAAAGTAGGGTGGGGATGATCGGCAGCAGTGGCTTTATGACCGGTAGAAAGCAACATCAATTCATGTGTATGCCTGTCAATCAGGTAAATGTTCCTGGCAAAGTCATCGCCAACAGCAAAGCGTTTATCTGAAGAACCATTGACATGCCAGAAGCCACTACCGGTTGGAGTTTGCCCTGCAATAATCATTTCACGGGTGTTGATATTCACAATGCCAAGTCCGGATGGCTTTTCACGCGTTCCACATTCACCCCAACCTTTATCTTGTCCAGGATTAACGCCGGTTACTTCAGTCCCTTTTACGTTAATAGTATCACCCAGGTTTTTGATTTTTCTATGTCCCATAATAGCAATTGCCACTTCATCTTTACTGATAACCGCTTCGTGTGTTATCCATTCATAAGATGCCTCAGGATATAAAGGACGCAACCCGGATCCATCCGAATTTACTATCCAGGTTCGCTGAGGTGATTTGCCTCCTGTTTCCCAACAAAAAATAATTTGTCCAGGCACCCATGGATTAGTCTGAATATGCCCTATTTGAAAAGGTACTGAAACCACATATTTTATTTCACCGGTTTTTACATCCATTCCGGCTATTCCTGCAGGACCAGCACCCATTTTACGTGGTCCAAAATCAGGTTCGATTTTCACTTCAAGGGATAAATGTTTTTGAGCCTCCCTTTTTCCTACTCTAAACCAAACCCATTCTTCGTCACCATCTAATGCCATATCACCACCTGCCTGAATATCAGGAGAAGTTATGCCACATATCCGTTGATATTCATGGGCAGGTTTTAATTTTCCTGCTTTGCTGTCGAAAAAGAGTTTGTCCAAATCAACTTCAATAATAGCCAGCGTTTTGGACAAGGTATCGGTTGTCTGTTTTCTCATAAAGTACAGTTTCATCGATTTACGGGCAACGTTCAACATTCCCGAATACCCACCTTCACTAACCTGAACTATTACACCGGATTTTTCATTTACTGCCATTGCTTCACCTTTTACTCTGTCCGAACGGAAAATAATCCACTTACCATCGGAAGTCCACTGGTTGTGAGTCTGGTATATTTTCGAATCGCCGGCAGGTGAACTGGTCAGAAAAATAAGTTTGTTTCCTGTGACAGGGTCGTGAATGACTTTCCGTTCAGAAGGAAAACGCCTGCCTATTTGTGCTTGAATATCTGTTATAAACGTGAATAAACCCAATGTCAAGAGGCAAATGGTCAATGTTTTTTTCATTCTTTTATATGAGTTAATTAGTGAAACTTGCATAGTGCTCCTTTATAGTTTATGAGTTCTTTTTCGTTTACCCCTTTAGGGGCTATGAGTTGTTTTTAATTTCCATCCGGTTTCAATACATTCACCGAAGGGCTTTCGTACCAATGAAATTTATTAAACTCATCAGGATATTTGGGGTCAAACAGTGTGATTGGATCAATTAAAAATTTGGATACATCAAGCTTCTGTTGAATAATACTTGTGACAATACATCGTGCCAGTTCGTACGCACCATAGGGATTAAAGTGAGTATTGTCAGCCAGTGCCTTCTCCTGACCCGGATAGGTGTTGGCAGGATAATGTACAAAGGCTCTTTTTGAGCCCTCGGTTCCCATAGCTTCGTAAAATTCCCTGCTCATGGCATTAAGATCTATAACAGGTACTTTAACTTCAGCTGAAGTTTGACGCATAGCTTCCGAATAATCTCCAAGCGTATTAATTATCTTACCATTCCCGTCGAACCTGCGGCGATTCATGGATGTTACTAAAATTACCTTGCCGCCTTTCTTTTGTACCGCGGTAATGTAATTTTTGATTTCGGTCTTATAAGTGGTAAACGGATCTAAATGATTTCCACCCGGTTTTTGATCGTTATGGGCAAACTCGATAAACAGGTAATCCCCTCTTTTCATTAGGTTCAATATTTTTTGTAGCCTTTTCTCGCGTTTGAAAGCAAGTAATGTCTCTCCTGATTCAGCAAAATTTGCTACCACAACATTGGATTTCAAAAAACATGGAAACATCTGTCCCCAGGAAGCCCAAGGTTCATTTTCCTGATCGGTAACAGTTGAGTTTCCTGCCAGAAAAATGGTTGGAAGTTCCGTTGCTTTTTTAATTTCAATCGCTGAAACGCACGGGTTTTCTCCGTTAAATTCCAGGGTGAGCTTATTATCCCAATTAAGATATTTCAATTCCCTTTCCTTGAGTTTAATATTCTCTTCGAAATTAATTCTGGGGGTATGTACATCCACAACAATGGTTTTCTTTACAGTATTTCCTTTATCGGTTTTTACATTTTCAAGCATCAGCCTGCGGGATTCTGCTTTAAGTGTGGTGGAAGATCCATTGGGTGCACCACCCAACGTAAGTTCAATCGTATAATGTCCTTCCGGTAGATTCACTTCAAAATAAAATGGTTTTTTGCTACTTACAAAACCGGTTCCCGATTCCGGGTCATTGGTTGTCATTTTACCAGACGGAATAAGCCCATAACTTATTTTGTCAGTATAATGCATTGATGATTCAATATTTATCCACCCGCCAGGCGTTTTTACCTCTCCAAAAGTAAAACGGGCGATTACTTCGTTATCTTTTGCCTGACAGGTAGTCGATATTAAAAAAACAGTCAATACAAAGAATATAAATTGTTTCATTTCTATTTTTGGATGAATTAAAAGCAATAATTCTACAGGATAAACAGGTTTTCAAAATGACAATGTTGATTGTTTAATATCAATTGAAAGGTTTCCGGGTTTTAATCCGGGAGTACTTGCAGTTACTGTTATCTTTCCTTTTAAAGATTTTGCCCTGACAATAGCAATACATTGACCATTAAAAGTATGTCGTTCCAGCCCCCGATATGATTCATGGCTGTTCACATTTCCATTATCAACTGCAACAATAATCCCTGATTCAGATACAGTAAAAGTGATTTGTTTGTCCACATTGGGGCATACAATTCCATTTGCATCCACTAACTTAGCTGTTATATAAGAAAGATCATTCCAATCTTTTGCTATCATTGATTTGTCAGCAGAAAGGATAATTGCATCTGGAACACCGGCTGTTTTCATTTCCTCGGTAGCCACCACTTTACCGTCATTTTTAGCTACTGCTTTCAATGTGCCTTTTTCAAAAGTAATATTCCATTTTCGCGGAGCATCATCGGAAGGTTTAGTTTTCACCCCCAGCGATTTATCATTTAAAAACAATTCCACCTCATCGCAATTGCTGTACACTTCTATGGCTGCTTCATCATAGGTTCCAAAATCCAATGGTGTCCAGTTGGCAACCCATTCACCAACTCCGTCATTATCATCTTTTCTCATGATATGAACAACGGGATTTTCCGACCACCAGCTTTGCCGTTGGTAACTCAGCTGTTTCCAGCCACCCGTGCGGTCGAACAAACCTTTTTCATAGGTAACCGATGGCCACATAGCTTCACCCAAATAGTCAAAGCCGGTCCATAAAAATTGTCCTGACATAAAGGGATTGTCTCTCACCATCAACCATTCTGCCCTTCCATGACCATTTTCAGTCCCCAGTACAATTCGTTCAGGTTTTTCCAAATGGGCATTCACCAATTCCTGTTCACGATAATTCTGACCTACTATATCCATTGTTTCAGCAAAACCATTGGTATAGACTTTTGATGAACCTGGACGGAATAATGCCATAGTCACAGGACGACCGGGATCTAACTGATGAACCAGATCCTGTTGATCTTTATATTTTTTGAAACCGCTGGAATCATTCAAATTATCCCTGATCTCATTGCCAACGCTATAAATAATGATACAAGGATGATTTCGGTCACGAAGTACCATATCACGTGTGTCCTGTTCCCACCATTTTGAAAAATACAGATTATAACCATTCTCGGCACCTGGCTTTGATGCTGTCCACGTATCAAATGTTTCATCCATAACCAAAAATCCCAGACGATCGCATAAATCCAGGAATTCAGGAGCAACCGGGTTGTGTGCAGTACGTATAGCATTCACTCCAACCTGTTTCAATAATTCAAGCCGGCGTTCCCATACTCCCAACGGAACTGCAGAACCTACAGCTCCACCATCGTGATGCAGACAAACACCTTTTATTTTTATATTTTTACCATTCAGCCAATATCCTGTTGCTGCTTCAAATTTACTGTCGCGAATTCCAAAAGTATTAGTTTGATCGTCCAGCGTATTTTTGCCTGATTTAATCTTGAGAATTGCTTTGTAAAGATTTGGTCGATTTATATCCCAACGTTGAGGATTTTCAATTTCAACAGATTGATTGATCGTGATTGATTTTCCAGCTGAAATAGATTGTTTTGATTCTATTGACTTAACCATCCTGCCGGATGGATCAAGAATGGCAGTTTCAAGTATTATTGAGCTTACAGATGCTGACTCATTGTTCACTTTTGTTTGTAGGTTAATTGTAGCTTTCTTATCACTAACATCGGACGTTGAGATGTAAACACCCCATTGATTAATATGTACAGGATTTGTTATAACCAAATGAACATGACGATAAATTCCTGCACCGGCATAATAACGGGAAGCCGGTTGTAAAGAATTGTCGACTCTTACGGCCAGGATATTTTTTTCTCCTTTTCCAAATTTTAAATGACCGGTCAGATCGTAACTGAAACTGATATATCCGTTAGGACGTTTTCCCAGATGAAATCCGTTTAGCCATACATCACTGTTGGCCATTATACCATCAAATTCGATAAATAACTTACGATTGGCATCAACTGAACTCACTGTAAGAGTTTTGCGATACCAACCTATTCCGGCAGGTAAATATCCTCCGCCACGACCAGTTGGATTTGCCTGATCATAAACTCCTTCAATGCTCCAATCATGTGGTACGTCAAGGCTTTGCCACTTTGAGTCATCAAAAATTGACTTTTCAGCTCCTGGTATATCCTCTTTTAAGAACCGCCAGTCAGTATCAACACTTAAAACTTTTCTGATATTTCCGCTTCTGTTTTGAGCATTGACTGATAAAGCAAAAACAAGAATTGTACATAATAAAAGCAAATAATATTTTAGTTTGAGCATAATTAATTATTATTATTCGTAATATTGAGTTCAAGGATTAATTCTCGAATCATAATTGTTTTTAAATGCATTTTTTATTTTCAATAAGGATTTCTAATTGCAAAGTTTGTAAACTTCACTTCCTGCCAACAAAAAACATCCTAATCAGTAAACTTCGAAAATAGGAGTAAGGGCTGTAAGTATAACATTACAAATCTCAATCCGGCAAATAATACAAACAGGCATTCCTTCCGGTCTGCGTATACAAGCTTCACATCGCAAAAAAAAAGAGCTCTGTTTTGAATATCTTTCATGATATTGTTATTTACAATCACATCTTTCAATACTCTTCCATCTCTGGTTTTCAATACCAAACCAATACAAAATTCGAACTTGCAATTTTAAATACAAATGTTACGAAATCCACCATTCTAATTTAGTATGCCGGTAAAAATGTTAATTGATAAATAGGTTAATTAGAAGCAAAAAATAAAAGTGTAAAAACACAATTTACTTATTTGACTTCAAATATGGGCTCATTCGTTTCTTGTTTATTGAGATAAAATTGAATGGCGCTATCATTAATTTTTGGGAATGTATTTTTCAACAAACCAATCATTTCACCTCCGGCCAACAGAACCGGTCCATATCCATGAGCAGCATATTTATAAACCGGCCGGTAATAATAATAAGCAGGGTCAAAGCCCATTCCTGTTCCGACGCAGGTACCTTCTACTTCTCCGGCCTGATTTACTTTGGAAGCTACGGCATGCCACCCTAATACAGCAACAGGTCCGTAAGCCAAAGGGTCAATCCACCCTTTGTTTATAGCATGTGCGATGCAATAAGTATAAATGGCAGTTGCAGAAGTTTCTGGATATGAATCATTTCTGTCTAATAACTGATGCCAGAATCCATCACCCGATTGGCAAGCCGCTAAGCCCCGAATATGCGCTTTAAAGAGTGAGAGTATTTTATCTCTTCCCGGATGATTTTCAGGCAAAACGTCCAATAGTTCAACTGTGGTAAGTAAAGCCCATCCATTGGCACGACCCCAGTAAAAAGAAGGATGTTCATCCATTCCTTCTACCCATCCGTGTCGATATAGTCCTTTCTCTGTTACAAACATACAGTTAGAAAAAAGCATGATTTGTTTCACTGCTTCATCAAAATATTTTATTTCACCAGTCAGTTTTCCCATATTGGCAATAGCCGGGATGGCCATAAACATATCATCCAGCCATACTGTATTGTGTTGTGGACGGTTACGGGCAAATATACCATCAGCCAGACGGTATTCTTTATTCATGATGTAGTCCATGTAATTGTCGATAAGCGGTCGTCCATTGAAATGAATGCCATCAAGCTGCGCTTTAATCATTGCAGAACATACTGCACCTGCATCATCGAGAGCTTCTGGATGTAGCATCTGACGCATTTGTGGCTCTACTATTCCTTCTTTTCTCAGTTTTTCGAAAAATGGAGCAACACGTGACAAAAAGCTAAACCGGTCCGAAACATAGTTTGAATAACGTTTGTCACCCGTTATATGTGCCACCACCAACATTCCTGAATAAGTCACTCCCCATTCATAACTTGCCAATCGAAAAGTCCCCCGTTCAAGAATTGAATTCTTATCTATCTTCGAAAAATCGGTTATAGCAACTTTTGTATCTTTATTAATTACATTTGTGGGCGTTGCATCTGTCAGAAATGAAAGTACCCGGTCAATAACAGCTTTTACTTCTTCATATTTTACTTCGCCATAAGGAGTAATATAATCAGGTTTCATCAAATGCAACGGAGTATTGAAATCGTTCATCTTTTCTTTGGCAGAAAAAGATTGAGCCTGCATTGAACAAGTCAGGATCCCAATAATAATGATACAATAGATTGAAAAGTATTTTTTCATATTTATTTTAAAATTGAACGTTATCAGAATTTAGTCTTCGAAAAAACATCTAAAATTATTTTTTCTTCAGTGCTTTTTTTAGGTTGCAATTTTTCAATCCTTTTATTCCTTCAGCCACTGTAGCTGCATTCAACAAAGCTCCAGCTCTCGAAGTATGCGTATGGTCGCCGTAATATAATTTTTGGATGGAATCTTTTCCCAATTTATCTAATTTATCTGCAATCAGTTTATTTGCATCAATATATGGAATATTTTCCATTTCAGCAGCTTCCTTGGTCCATTTACCAAAACCATTCGAATTGCGGTTCACTGCAATGCTGTCTTTTGTAATGAACATATTTCGTGGAATATGTGATAGTAAGATGGGAGTTGCTTTTTTGGCTTTTACATCTTTTGCGTATTTTCGCATGTACCAGCCAAAAGAATGAATAGTTACTTGTTTCCCGGTACCTTCCAAGACAACAGTTGTGTCTTTGTCCCCATTTCCGGGAAGTGAAGCACGTGCCCGTCCAGTATTGTATGGACCTGAATCATTGTGTCCAAATTGAATCAGAACATAATCACCCGGTTGAACTGCTGCCAATACTTTTTCCCATAGGCCTTCGGAAATAAATGTCCTGCTGCTGCGACCACCTAATGCATGGTTCTCAACTGAAACTTTTGTTGAATCAAAATAATCTCCCAAAAAATGACCCCAACCCCATTGCTGATTGCTTCCATTATCTTTCCCGTTTTTCATGGTCGAATCGCCAATAGTAAATACAACCGGGCGTCCTTTTTTTCGGGACTTACCCGCGATACCTGTTTGTGCCTTTTTTGGATCTGCTCCGGATTTCAACCCCAACGCATCTTCACCGGTGATTTTAGTCTTGATTGTATCCCCGAAATGATTCATTACTTTATTTTGTGCCGAAACTGAAATTGCAAAAATGATTGTAAATGTTGAAATAAAAATAAATTTGAGTGTCTTCATCTTTTTTTTAATTATGGTTCTATCTGAATTCAGTAAAACTGCATTAACAGATTCTACCAATTTTATTAAACTTACTATTGAAACTTAATTATTGATGGATTCTGTTGAAAGTAATATTTTACAAAAATCGGAATTTTTACTTGATTTTTGAATAGACAAATGTACGTATGTATTAAAAAAGATACATTCAACGTTTAATCCGGGATATTTATTGATCAATTAATATATATATTGATGATCATCTTTAGAGTAACTATTCTAAACCAGACACTTTTTTGAAAAGCTTCTAAGGTTCTGCTTTTATGACTATGTTTTGGCTGATAGTGTATTGATAGTTTGCATGGAGGGGTAGATCTCACTTAACTACTTCTTAACCCTTTTAAATCCTATCTGATTCCCTTCTAAAGATATAAGGAATAGATCTTTGAATTTTTATCATGTATTTAGCATAAAATCACAAACTAAAATTTAAAAATGAATGGATATTTAAATCAAAATTCCATAATACACTCTTAAATTGATTTTTAAATTTAATACAAAGTCCTTTTTAAACTGACCGTAATTCAATTAATAGCTCTATCTTTACATTACTATAAAGCCATATATTATTAAAAATCACTCTAAATGCTTTTAAAGTCGTATCGTTGGATTTGTTTTATTACAATCATATTCACAAGTTCAATAAATGCCCAAAATCAACCCATTATTGAGTTAATAAACTCTAACAACGGACTTTCACACAATACAATCCGTTGTATGATACAAGACAAAACCGGATTTGTATGGTTTGGTTCACTAAATGGATTAAACCGTTACGACGGCGTAAAAATCAAAAGTCTGAAACCGGAACGCCTAAATCCGGCATCAATTTCAAGCGGTAAAATCAAAGAACTTCATCTGGATTCATACGGACATATATGGGTAAGAACCTATAACGATAATATGGAGTGTTATGATCCGACTACCGAGAAATTTCTCCCTCTTTATGATAACAAAGCTTATAAATCGGTTAAACATAACTTATATTACGAAGACAGACAAAAAAATATCTGGCTTGGAAGTGTATCATCAGGTTGTGTGAAAATTTCTTTTTACAAAGGAAAAGCCATTTCTACTATTTTCAGTACATCTACACATCGAACAACTTTGCCTTCAAATACTATTTTTGATATTTTTCAGGACAATTGGCATAATACGTGGATATTAACATCAAAAGGAATTGTTCTTTATAAAAAGAATACATGTACAGATTTAAAAGGAAAAATTAAAGACTGTTCTGAATATGTAAAGGCTTATGAATTAAATAAAAAGATTTATCTGATTTCCAAAAATGGCAAAATTATTATCTATAATCCTTCAAATACAAAATTTGAAATAATTTCCTCACCATCCACATCATCTGTTTTTAAAACGTCCTCACTCGGTGTCGATAAAATACTGATTTCAACTAATGATAACGGTATTTTTATTTTTAATACGAACACCCGTCAATTTACCACTTCTGAATATTTATTTGGAGAGCGAATTACTACAAAAGCTAATTTCCAAACTGATCATTTTGGAAATGTATGGATGTATAATTTTTCCGGAAATCTATGGAAACTGAGTCCGAAAAATACAAAACCGGTAAAAATAAATGTCATTCCCCCAACTCTTCTTGCATTAATTGATCAGGAAAGGTACCAGTTTCTGGGTGATAAATTCGGAAACGTTTGGATTGCAACATATGGTAACGGACTTTTTTGCTATAGTAATGTTACGGGTAAAATAACTCATTATAAATCAGATAAAAATTCAAAAGGGTTGGTATCTAATTATTTACTGTCGATGATTCTGGATAGAAATGAAAATATCTGGATAGGTACAGAAAATATGGGTGTAAATAAACTCTCTTTCTTAAATCGGAATGTACAACTTATTTATCCCAATCCAGATAAAATAATTGTTAATGGTAACGAAATAAAGGCTTTTTTGGAAGATAAAAATCGTAATATATGGGTTTCAACGAAAACAGGCAATCTCTATAAATACAATACAACATTAACCCGAAAAGAAACAATTTTTGAAAAAAGTCACAGCGTTTATAATATGTACGAGGATAATTCCGGCTCAGTATGGCTGGCTACCAAACGAGACGGTATTATTGAACTGAAAAATGGCAAATCATCGAATGCTGTTGTATATGTAAATACATCAAGAACCGGAAGCCTGAGCTTTAATACAGTCTTTTCACTGACAAAAGATAGAAGAGACCGTTTGTGGACTGCTACTTTTGGAGGTGGAGTAAGTGTAAAACTTACTTCAAAGGGAACGGATGGTTTCAGAACATTCTTTAAATATGATGAATGGCTGAGATTTGCTCACTTTATATTTATGGATAATACAGGTGATTTATGGGTCGGAACAATCAATGGGGTGTTGCGATTTAATCCGGATAAATTATTGAATAACCCAAAAGCATTTAAGCATTATACCTATAATGTAGAAGACAAAAACTCTCTCAACAATCCTGAAATACGTTATATTTTTCAAGACTCCAAAGGATATATCTGGCTGGGCACTGCAGGAGGTGGCCTGAATAAATTCAGGGGAGAGAGTACCAGTGGAAATGGAATGTTTAAGGTCTATAATAACAAACAAGGTATGGTTAACGATAATATCATGGGCATTCAGGAAGATAAAACCGGATGTCTGTGGATTAGTACCGAAGGTGGCTTACATAAATTTAATCCAAAGACCAATCTATTCCAATATCTGAAATTTTCCGACGATTTCTCTTCGAATATATTTTCAGAAGCAGCAACTCTGACTTGTCGGGATGGAAGAATGCTCTGGGGTTCCCAAAACGGGTTCTATATTTTTAATCCCAAAAAGATAATTCAAACTTTTAAAGAAAAGAACAAAGTAATTCTTACCGGCTTTTTGATATATGATAAAGACGCAAAAATTGATAGTGAAAATGCCCCTCTTATACAATCAGTAACTTTTGCGGATAAAATTGTACTTAATGCATCGGATAAGGTTTTTGAAATAGAATTTTCTAACCTGAATTTCAAGGATCCCAATGCAAATCAGTTTAAGTTTCTTCTTGAAAATTATGAAAAACGGTGGAACATGTCTGAAACATTAAATAAAGCAATTTATCGGAATGTCCCTCCCGGTCATTACACTTTTAAAGTCAAAGGAATAAACAGTGACGGTGTTTGGGATAGTATTCCCACAACGCTGGAAATTGTTATTTTACCTCCATTTTGGCTTTCCCCATTTGCTTATCTGATTTATTTTATTCTAATTTTGACCATTATATACTTTGCATTCAGATTAGTTTTCAAATTTAATAACCTGAATAATGCCGTGACTGTTGAGCGACAGTTAACTGATTATAAACTTCGGTTCTTTACCAATATTAGTCATGAGTTCCGCACTCCTCTTACGTTAATTAAAGGGAGCATCGATACGTTAAACGAAATAAAAAGTAAAATGACCGACCCTCTTCAGCATTTGGTGAGCGATCTGGAAAAAAATACTGCTCATCTATTACGGTTAATAGACCAACTTATGGAATTCCGTAAATTTCAAAACAACAAACAAAAACTTAATCTACAACTTACTGACTCTGTGGTTTTTCTTAAAGATATTTTCGAGAGCTTTAGTAGTATTGCCGGACGATCAAATATACAATACAACTACTTGCATACTCTTCCTATAATTCCTGTATACTTTGATAAAAATAAAGTAGATAAAATAGTGTTCAACCTACTTTCCAATGCCTTTAAATTTACACCACGCGGAGGAAAGATTTCGCTCATCGCTGAAGTGGAAGAACTGGAACAAATACTCATTATTAAAGTGATTGATAATGGTATCGGTATTCCTAAAGATAAGCAAAATATGCTGTTCAGCCGTTTTATGCAAATCAATTTCTCTTCAAATGGCACTGGAGTTGGGTTATCTTTAGTTAATGAATTTACAGCTTTACATAAAGGTTCTGTTCATTTCAGTGAAAATGAAGGAGGCGGTTCAGTTTTCATTGTCGAATTTTCACTAAATAAAGAAATATACAACAAAGAGGACTTTGTTAATGAGAAGATTATAGTTTCAAAAGATGAACAACAACAGATCTACAATCTTTCTGATTTTATTGATCATAGAAATGAAGAACCTTTACTTAATATTGTTCCAATTGAATACAACACGGGCGTAAAATATAAGATACTGGTTATAGATGATAATGATGATATCCGTGATTTTCTTTATGAAAAACTAAACCCATATTTTGATTTAATAACAGCAGAAGGTGGTGACTTAGGCTTTAATATGAGTATGGAAGAAGACCCGGATTTAATCATTTGCGATGTAATGATGCCAGGTATGAACGGTTTTGAATTGACTAAAAAACTAAAAGACGATTTCGCTACCTGTCACATTCCGGTAATCCTGTTAACTGCGTATGTTTCGGACGAGCATCATTTTGAAGGTATTGAAGCAGGAGCAGATGCATATATCAGCAAACCATTCAGCATGACACATCTAATGCTTCAAGTTAATAAATTGATAGAAAAACGGGAGAAATTACACAAACATTATGCCAGTACAGAATTTATCGGAGATGATGAAACTGATATGCAAGTAACTGATCTTGCCATTCCCGAAAGAGATAGTCAATTTCTACAATTGGTAGAACAAATACTGGAAAACCATCTTACAGACCCTGAATTTTCAGTCGATGAATTTGCCCAAATGGCCTGTACGGGCAGAACACTGTTTTTCAAAAAAATCAAGTGTCTTACCGGTTATTCACCAAACGAATTTATTCGGTTCAGAAGGTTGAAAAAAGCAGCCGAACTACTCAAAACATACAAATACAATATATCTGAAGTCTCATATATGATAGGTATTAACGATCCATTCTATTTCAGTAAGTGTTTTAAAGCACAGTACGGATGTTCACCTTCACATTATATTAATACTTAGTTTTATATCAAATCAGACGCATTTTAACCTGTCAAATTTCCCTCTTTCTCCAGTTGCCTTTCATCAGATATAAATATCCCAATCCGCCAATGATGATCCAGTATACAAATTCGGACATCCAAACAACGTAGGTAGGACTTGGATGAATGATCGAAGTATAATACACATAGCTCAGGTAAAAGAATAAGGTCAGAAATTCTATAAAGAAAGCCGTTCGGGTGTTCCCGGTGCCGGACACTCCACTGAATACAATATTGCTGACCGCACAAAAGATGATAGCAACCGATATCACCCTCAATACAGGTATAGAGGCGGCGATAAGCAAAGCATCATTGGTATAAATGCGGGCAATCAGTCCGGGCATGGTCAGTGTAATCAAAATCACAGGCACAACTATAACTAATGCTATACCGATAATCCGCCTGATAAACGGAAGCACCTCTTCTTTCCGCCCCGCTCCAATGAGGTTGCTGACAAGTGTATTGACAGTAGTGGCAAGTGCCGAACCCGGAATCATAAGCAATATGTATGTACTCCTGCCGATATTGCTTACCGCCAGGGGCAGTTCGCCCATCCGTTCGATAAAGATAAAAAACATAAACCAGGTGGATATGGATATGAAATACTGGAACATAATGAAAATGGAAAGATTTAAAATATTTAAAATGGTTTTCAATTCTACCCGTTTAAATATAAAAAGTCCGTACTTTTTCATATCCGTTTTATAAATAGTATGCCATATCAGGTACAACAGGGTGACAGCTTCGGCAATAACTGAGGATATACCGGCTCCGGTAATGCCCATTGCCGGGAATCCAAAATGTCCAAATATCAACGTATAGTCAAAAATGATATTGACGATTGCCATCAATATTGCAGAAGTGGTAAGGATACGGGTTTGGGTAATGCCAACATAAAGACCTCTGAAAATAACATTGATAAATGAGAAAAAGAAACCATATATACGCCAGTCCATGTAGTCGATGGAAGCTTTATATATTTGCTCCGAACTGACTACCAGTTTCATGATGTGCGGCACGCCTTTAATCGACAATCCAAAAATAACTGCGCCAATCAGAAAATTAAAGATCAGGCTGTTGTTGAATATCGGACCGATTTGTTTGAAATTCTTTTCACCATTCCGACGTCCGATCAGGATCTGTGCACCCTGGCTAAACCCGAACCCAATCATGTAGATGGCTAAATAGAATACACCACCAATGGCCGAAGCACCCAGTTCAACTTCTCCCACACGTCCCAAAAAAGCAGTGTTGGTCACATTGATTACGTTTTGAGCCAATAGGGTCAGAAAGATCGGATAGGTTACTTTAAATATGTTTTTATTGGAAGTCAAGTTTTTTACAATTTAGTCATCCGTCAAAAGGCGGACAGGTATATATTTCTCTTCTTTTGCAAATGTACAAAAAAGGAAAGATAAATCAACAGGAACAATAATTGAGATTTTTGTATAATCAATGAAAGTAGAACTATTATTACCTTAAACGCAAAATACTTTGATTACTAAAAGTGATAGTTGATTGTAGCTACTCAAAATATTTTCGATTAAATTTAAAAGTGTGAATCATATAACTTTTTCCAAAAATTCTGCAACAAATACATGTTTAAATGGATTTAACTTTGTCATGTTATTATATGATGCTTTTAAAACCAACAAATCCTATTCTGTTTATAGAAAGCATATTCCTGAAATCAAATATTAATTCAAATATTTAACGATCATGAAAAAAGACAAGATTAACAAAGTATTGATTGCACTTGACTATGATGTGACTTCTAAAAAAGTTGCTGAAGAAGGTTACTTATTGGCGAAATCAATGGGTTCTGAAACCATTCTGTTGCATGTGATTTCGGAATTGCCGGTGTATTATTCCGAGTCCAACTATACCCACGAGTATAAGGTGGATTTGCTGGGAGATTTAAAAGTAACCACTCAGGTATTTTTGGATAAAGCTAAAAAGCAGTTGGGTGATGAAGCTATTCAAACTGTTCTAAAAGAAGGAGAAACTGCCGAAACTATTTTGAAAACGGCAAAAGAAATGAGTGTGGATATTATAGTTGTCGGTTCGCATAGCCGTAAGTGGCTGGAAAATATTATTGGAAGTCAGGCAGAAGACGTATTAACGAATTCGCCGATCCCTGTTTTAATTGTTCCGATAAAGAAAAAAGAAGATTGATTTGTCCTGTAAGAATCATTAAATACCTTAACTTAAAAAAGAAAGATTAGAAAAGAAAGATTAGAATAGCGGATAACACATTCGTTTTCAAATCTTTAATAAATTCAGCACATTTAGCTGTCACAGCTTCATGGGATAATAAATCATACCACGAGGCTTATTAAAATACAATTAAATAAAATCAAACCAAATGAACGAGGCAGAAAAAGATAAAAACAGTACGATAGGAGAAGATAATATCAAAGCGCAACATGAACATAAATTTCAATGGAAAGTAATCCATCATAGTTGGATATTTTGGGTTTTTGCATTTCTAATGTTAATTGGAATTCTTTATTTTACACTGACTTTTGGCTTTGCATTGATTCCTTACTAATCATTGAACTAAGCAAAATCAGCCGGGAAATATAGCTCCTACACGCTGGTAGATCTAAAATTGTAACCTGATGTAAAGAGTTTTTGCTTCGACATTTTGGTAGAATGAGTGTAACTGAAAGTATAGACTTTTAGGAACACCTTACATCTATTTAAGTAGGACCAGGACATTTTACTGATAATGATTAAATACAATTCAATCCTTTTAAAAGCATCTGAAAAATAAACCGGTTGATTAAGAATTTACATAAAACGATTGAGGAACAATAAATTTTCTGATTCAATCTGTAAAATAAGTACTGTAAAATGACAATCACTTCCACTTCGTTCATAAAAAAGCTTCTGCTGTTATTTCTTGTTACAGCAGGATTATACTATGCCAGGGTATTTTTGATTCCACTAAGTATTGCAGGCATTTTAGCCACTCTCTTTTTGCCATTCTGTCAATGGATGGAGAATAAGAGAATACCGAAAGGACTGGCTCCGGTAATCTGCCTGATGGTATTATTGCTGGTCATTGCAGCAATAGGGGCTCTGCTTACCTGGCAGATTACTGACCTGACAAAAGATTTCAGCCTCCTGACTCAACGGGCTGAAGGCATTGGAGACAACCTGCAGAAATATATATTTAACACCTTTGGCATTACAGCAAAAAAACAGCTACAATTGCTCAGTAGTGAACAGTTGTCAATTACAGGGACAATGCAGGTGGTGGCAGGTTCGGTGGCTTCAATGGCTACTGATTTTATCCTGTTAATGGCTTATATTTTTCTTTTGCTTTATTTCCGCAGTCATATCCGTAGTTTTATACTGAAACTTGTTCCCCCCGCACAACAAACTGAAATGAGCAAGATGCTCACCGGCATAACATTTGTATCACAGCAATACCTGGTTGGACTGGCCAAAATGATTGTGTGTTTGTGGATTATGTATGGTATCGGCTTTAGCCTGGTGGGAGTAAAAAATGCGCTTTTCTTTGCTGTTTTGTGCGGGCTCTTAGAGATTATTCCATTTATAGGCAATCTGACAGGAACCTCGCTTACAGTGCTGGTCTCTGTAGTTCAGGGAGCCGGAATGCCAATGGTGATAAGTATTGTAGCCACTTACCTGGTGGTCCAGTTTATTCAGGAGTGGATACTCAGTCCCATTATTGTGGGTACACAGGTTAAAATTAATGCTTTTACAACCATCATTGCCATGGTTCTTGGTGAATTAATATGGGGTGTAGCGGGTATCTTTCTGGCCATTCCGCTTATTGCCATGTTTAAGATTGTTTGTGATCACATTGAACCTTTAAAACCCTATGGCTTTTTAATTGGTGAGATTAAGACGGCTAAAAGAAAACCTGGCTTCATCTCAAAAACCATTAACAGGATCTTTAAAAACAAAAAATGATGTTCCGTCTTATAAATAATTAATAATTGCTGGGACACAGATAGGTAAGCTTTTGTAGATGATCAAACAGATCATTTAACTATCTACAATTGCTTAATTGGATACAACACAAAGAAAACTATGTTTAATCCTGATTACCTGATTGTTAATTTAACCTGTATGTCCAGCATCCTGTTTTTACAAGACTCTTCAATTACAGAATCCGGAACCTCAAACTCTTCAAACCCTTCAAACATCAAACCCTTCAAACATCAAACTCTTCAAACACGGAACACGGAACATTGAACACGGAACACGGAACAGCGTTTTATCCCAGTTCATTCAGATTTTCCATTTTCTTTTTATCCAGGAATTCATAGATACCACCCAGGTGTTCACGAATCTTTTTATTTCCTATTTCGTATACCTTGGTAACCAGGCCGTCCAGGAACTCACGGTCATGTGAAACAATGATGGCAGTACCGTCATAAGCCTTGATAGCATCCTTCAATACCTCTTTTGATGGAATATCCAGGTGATTGGTAGGCTCATCCAGAATCAGCAGACTGACTGGTTCGAGCAGCAAACGAATCATAGCCAACCGGCTACGTTCTCCTCCTGAAAGTACTTTCACCTTTTTATCCGAGGCATCACCACCAAACATAAAGGCACCTAAGATATCACGTAACCGGGTACGAACATCGCCTACTGCAACATAATCAACCGTTTCGAAAACTGTCAGGTTTTCGTCCAACAGGGAAGGCTGATTTTGAGCAAAATATCCGATTTTTACATTAAATCCCAGTTTGAGTGTTCCTGTGTAAGAAATTTCATCTAAAATACACTTGATAAGCGTACTTTTTCCTTCTCCGTTTTTACCAACAAAAGCAACTTTCTCACCCCTGTTGATAATCATTCCGATATGATCAAGCACGACATGGTCATCATACGCTTTGGATAAATTTTCTATTTCCACAGGTATGGCTCCTGAACGGGGTGCCGGTGGAAACTTAAGATGAAGCCGTGAGGTATCTTCCATATCCACTTCAAGACGCTCAACTTTATTCAGCTGTTTTATACGTGACTGAACCTGAACGGCTTTTGTAGCTTTACTTCGGAAACGGTCAATGAAATCTTCAGTTTCCTGAATCATTTTTTGCTGATTCTCAAAAGCACGAACCTGTTGGTCATGTCTTTCCTGACGAAGTTGCAGGTACTTGGAATAATTTACATCGTAATCGTAAATCCGTCCCAGTGAAATTTCAATGGTTCGGTTTGTAACCCCGTCCATAAAGGCTTTATCATGGGATACCAATAATATGGCACTCGCCGTAGTTGCCAGGAATGTTTCGAGCCACTGGATGGATTCTATATCCAGGTGATTGGTCGGTTCATCCAATAGCAGTATATCCGGAGTCTGCAACAGTATCTTGGCCAACTCAATACGCATACGCCATCCGCCACTGAATTCCGAACATTGCCTGTCGAAATCGCTTCTTAGAAATCCAAGTCCGAGAAGGTTCTTTTCTATTTCGGCATAAAAATTTCCACTATTAATAATTTGCATATGTTCATATGCGTTACTCAGCCTATCGATAATCTGGGCATAATCATCGCTTTCATAATCAGGTCGGTCAGTGAGTTGCTGAGTTAACTGATCTATTTCTGTCTGTAGTTTAATAATGTGGTCAAAGGCTTTCTCAGTCTCTTGCATCACAGTGGTACCTTCATTGTGAATCATGTGCTGAGGTAAATAACCGATGGTCAAATCGGGTGACGCAATGATACTTCCGCGTGTTGGTTGTTCGTGCCCGGCTATTAATTTTATAAGGGTGGATTTTCCTGCACCATTTCGACCTACTAAAGCTATCTTATCTTTTGGGTTAATAAGAAATCCTATACTGTCTAATAATCTTCTTCCGTCAAATTCTACTGTAAGTTGTTCTATTGAAATCATTCTTGTCTTTTGAGCAACATCTTGCTCTTTATCAGTTATTTTATTTTCGTTGTCCTGTATCTTTTTTAATCAACCAAATTCTAACGAAATTTCGTTCATCCTTCACAGGGTATGTTATCAATTATAGTTCTTTTCAGTCAATCAGAAAGATTGACCGGTTTTAGATTCTGTCATTCAATCCCGCATTTTACTCTTTTGAAATGGAATGAAGGAACATTTCGGTAAACAGGATCGATTGTTTATTCAGTTGTTCATTTACTTTGGGTGGTATCGCTCTGTTTCCATATTTTTCGGATGTCGAGAGGAAAACATTTCTTAGCCCTTCGAGTACTACGAGGTATAATTCTGTATATTCGTCAATATTAAAAGCTTTAAACTCATTTGACAGAATCCCTTTCTGTAGGATATCTTTCACGAAATTCCGCTCTTTTATATTGAACTCTTTTAATGAGGAACTGGAAAGCGGTTTAGTTTCTAACGAATTATCGGATACGAGGTTTCTTAATGTTAATAGTTTTTGTAAAAGTTTTATTTCCTTTTTTGTGTATTCTAACAGCTTCGATTTGGCATCATTCGAATTACTTATAATTTTATTTATCTCTTCACTAAATTGCTCCAGTTCTCTTTCTCTTAGTGCATTGAAAATTGTCTCTTTATCTTTAAAGTAGTAATAAAGAGAAGCTTTTGACATATTAAGTCTGCCTGCAATATCAGTCATGGTTGTTTTAGTAAAGCCATAAATCGTGAATAATTCCCGGGCAGCATCAATTATGTCATTAGCTTTATTCGTTGACATTTAGCAATTTATTAGTTTGTTATTTGACTATTTTTTTCGAATCGTCAAAATTACTGTTTTTTTTGTACCTAATGACAAAGACTGGACATTTTTAATGATTTTTTATGAGTGTGTATATTCTTCTTTCTGAACTTTGAATCATACAGGTTGTTTACAGTAGTAACAAAAGCAATCAATATGAAAATGAAAGTAGAAATATGGAGTGATGTAGTTTGTCCGTTTTGTTATCTGGGCAAGCATAAGTTTGAAAATGCATTGGCACAATTTGCCGACAGAGAATACATAGAGGTAGAATGGAAGAGTTTTCAGTTAAATCCCTCGTTGGTTACCGATACTACCATCAATATCAACCAGTATCTGGCCGAAATTAAAGGTCTCCCCATTGAACAGGCCGTCCAGATGAACGACAGGTTTTTACAATCGGGGAAACCATTGGGCCTGGAATACAATTTTGGTAAAATTATTGTAGCGAACAGCCTACTGGCTCAGCATCTGATTCATTTTGCCAAAATACTGGGGAAGGCAAATGACATGGAAGAAAGGTTGTTTAAAGCTTACTTTACCGAAGGAAAGAATATTGATGATATTCCTACCCTCGTTTCGCTGGCTACAGAGACCGGACTGAATGTTGAAGGACTCGTACAGGCCCTGGAAAACAAAATGTATGAAGTACAGGTGCAAAATGACATTACCGAAGCAAGCCAGCTTGGAATCCACGGAGTTCCTTATTTTGTATTTAACCGCCAATTTGCGGTGAATGGTGCACAGGAAACTCCTGTATTTCTGGAAACATTGAAAAAGTCATTTAACGCTTGGTGCAAAGATCATCCTGAGATAAAACGAAATGCACCCACTTTTAGCTATAAACCATCCTGATCGTCGCCCACCCACTTATTGTTCGTTGCAGCATCCTTCTTCCGTCGCCCTCCCACTTACTGTCCCCTGCAGAATTTTTTTGTTCTCACCGTGGGAGTGCGACTACTTGAATACACCCGAAAACCTTTTGTCGTACGAAGTACACAAAAGCGTTAATTAAGAACTGAAATGTTATTTGGAAAGTTCTTCCTATCGAAGTAAATGTTTTTGTGTCTCGTATCTCAACGACAAAAAGTTTAGCTGTTTTGTCGCGTTCCCACATCCAAGATTATGAATAAACCTTTTGTCGTACGAAGTACACAAAAGCGTTTATTTCGACCGGTAGAGTAATTTGAAAAGATATGCTCTATTAAGAAAACGTTTTTGTGTCTCTTTCCCCGACGACAAAAAGTTTAGTCCAACTATCAACATAGTCCAACTACCAACTACCAGCTACCAACTACCAACTACTTACTACCTCCTGATTTCCTCCACCTTTCGTTCGCATCCGGTTTACATGAAATAAATTATAAACTAATTTATAATCATTACCAAATCAGTATATAAATAGTTTCTATATAATAACAGTTTATATACTGATTATATACTGATTATATACTGATTATTTACTAATTAGTACCAAACCGGATGCGAAGGTAAGGTGGAGGAAACAAGTAGCAAATAAACTATTTTAAGCAATGTGATTTGTAGTAATTTATAAGTAAGATGATCTTTCAAAAGAGAGTAATTCCGCCAACCGAACCAAAAACAGACAGAATCAAATCATTGAATAAAGTTAAATTGAACATTGTATTTGAATAAATAGTAAATCTCATAGATTTGTTTATACCAATTTATTCCAAACTATTTCTAATTTAAGATAATCAAAAATTTACTAAATTTAAAGGATATTTAATGTTTTAATTAACTAACGAAATATGCCTGGTGATAGTTTGATTTGTATATTTACACAGGATATGTCAAAATGTCAAAATGGTTGAATATTTTATTAATGTATTAATTGAATATTTAATTTCGAATTCTGTAAAACCATATTAGACCACAATTTAAAATAGAATTACAACTTTAACAATAGGAGTGAGTACTATAAAAATTATTCTTCCCTTTTATATGAATTCACAAGAATACCTTAAATCTATCCATGAAGTTTAAAAACGCAATTATAGAAGCTGTATCAAATCATCATTTGCGTGATGAGTTTGTGGCAGGGGATGACAATGCATATTCGGTTATCTATAAATTATATGCAAAAGATCTGTATGCATTTGGTCTTTCGCTTAGAGTAAAGACTGAGC
>Ga0302210_10000159_pt1 | contig 31850 bp, 27 predicted proteins | sample II_Fen_E3_2_FD_198793 | JGI IMG/M metagenome (GOLD analysis project Ga0302210, IMG submission 198793) | Peat permafrost microbial communities from Stordalen Mire near Abisko, Sweden - II_Fen_E3_2 | ecosystem: Environmental > Terrestrial > Soil > Wetlands > Permafrost | place: Sweden: Abisko... | reverse complement strand
CTGAAGCCGATGACAAAGTAACGGTCTATGGCTCGCTGCAATGTCCTTATTATATCAAACGAGCTTTAGAACAGGCTCTCGCTTTGCCCGAAGAAAAGGTGCGCATTGTCCAGACGACAACCGGCGGTGCGTTTGGCGGTAAAGAAGATTATCCATCGATTTTGGCAGGTCATGCCGCCATTGCCGCAAAAAAAGTTGGCCGCCCAGTCGCTATTTTATATGACCGACTAGAAGACATGGCTTCGACAACTCGCCGTCATCCGGCACAAATTACCTTTCAAACCGCTTTGGATGAATCCGGCAAAATTATTGGCATGAAAATCAATGTCATTCTTGACGGCGGAGCCTATGCTGGCATCTCCGATGTCGTACTCCAACGAAGCCTTTTTAATATCACAGGTGTCTATCACATTCAAAATCTGGAAGTACATGGCTGCGTTGTCGCCACCAATACAATTCCTAACGGAGCTTTTCGTGGTTTCGGTGCACCACAAGCTTTTTTCGCCATGGAAATGCACATGGAAAAACTGGCCAAAAAGCTGCAAAAAAATCCTTTAGACTATAAAAAACTCCATATGGTAAAACAAGGGGACAGCACCGCTACTAGTGGTCTTTTTCTCGACAAAGTTCCTTTACCGGAAATGCTTGAAACCATTGAAAAAATGTCCGATTATACCCCAAAATACGAACTCTATCAAAAAAATGGAAATCATCACGGCATTGGTATTTCGCTCTTTCTCCATGGCTGCGGTTTCACCGGCAGTGGTGAGCGTGATATTATCAAAGCAAAAATAAAATTACGGCGCCAAGCCAATTCCAAGCAAGTCGAAATTCTTGCCGCCAATGTCGATATGGGACAAGGTTTGAAAACAACCTTCAAAAAAATTGTTGCTGCTGCTTTGGCTATACCAATGACCGACATCATCTTTAACAATCCTGACACCGACCACGTTCCTGACTCGGGTCCAACCGTTGCATCACGTTCTATTATGATTGTAGGAAAGCTCTTAGAAGATGCGGCGCGAAAATTGAAAGCACGCTGGCTGGAAAAAGGTGCGATTGAAATCACCCAAGCCTACAAGCAGCCAGAGCGAATGCATTGGGACAGTGAAAAATCACACGGGGATGCATATCCTGCCTATGCCTGGGGAATCAATGTAGTCGAAACAACCGTAGATCCATTGACACTCCAAGTCGATGTCAATGGTGTCTGGACTGTATTTGATATTGGGCAGGCAATTGATGAACAAATTATTCAGGGTCAAATCGAAGGCGGTGTCCTGCAAGGCTTAGGTTATGCAAGCATGGAAGTAATGACCAATGACAAAAGCGGAAAAATAATGCAAGACAGCCTGACCAACTATACAATCCCGACGATGGTTGACTTTGGCAAAGTTAATCACAAACTTTTCACTACCTATTATAAGGATGGTCCTTTCGGTGCGAAAGGTGCCGGAGAACTGACACTGATTGGTGCAGCTCCCGCATATGCTGCTGCCGTAGCACAAGCCTTAAAAATCCATATAGATCGCCTGCCCGTAACGCCTGAATATCTCTTGGAGGTCCTGCAAAATGAAAACCATTTCCTTTACGCTAAATAACCAGTCAGTATCAATTCAGACCAATCTGCAAAAAAGACTTGTGGATGTTCTAAGAGAAGATTTCGCCCTAACTGGTGTCAAGGAAGGCTGCGGTGAAGGTGAATGCGGCGCTTGTGCCGTCCTCGCCAACCATAAGCTTATTAACAGCTGTATCACACCGATTGGCAGTGTCGAACAACTTGATATTATGTCAATTGAAGGATTCAAAGATACGGAACGCTATCACATTTTAGCGGCTGCCTTTGCGGAGGCTGGTGCTGTACAATGCGGATTTTGTACCCCGGGTATGCTGCTAGCTGCCGAAGCCTTATTACATGTGAACACATCGCCAAATGAAACAGAAATACGACAGGCACTATCGGGAAATCTCTGCCGCTGTACCGGTTATAGTATGATTGTAGCTGCGGTAAAAATCGCGGCAAAAAATGGAGACGGCTTATGGTAAAAACATATCTCCCCCATACCTGGCAAGAAGCTCTTTTTATCCGGGGCAACGATGACACCATGCTCCTTGCCGGCGGAACAGACCTTATGGTCAAATACCATGGCAGTCCTGGCATAACAGGCAATTTTCCGAAACCGTTATTATTTCTGAATCAGATAAGCAGTCTGAAAACGATTAACATAGAAAAAGACTCGATCACAATCGGCAGCAATGTCACCTTAAACGAAGCGGCAGCGATCAGCGCGCTGCCGCTCATCTTAAAACAAGCGCTTGGAGAAATGGCTTCACCCGCGATTCGAAACGCAGGTACTTTAATTGGTAATATCTGTAATGCTTCACCTGCCGGAGATACATTGCCACCACTTTATGTTTTAGATGCTCAACTTACGATTGAAAGTCTGAACGCTACTCGGCAGATTGCCCTGGCAGATTTTATTCAAGGACCGGGGAAAATCGACTTAAAAACAAACGAAATTGTTCGCTACCTGACAATTCCCCGACAAAATAATACAATCTGTTTTTATAAAAAGATAGGCATGCGCAAAGCCGCGGCAATTTCGAAGCTTTCCTTTGCCGCTATCGCGCAAAAAACAGATCAAAAAATTACGTATATAGCCGCGGCCCTTGGCGCCGTTGGTCCTACAATCATCCGATCAAAAGAAGCCGAAAATCTGCTTACAGGCAAAACCGAAATCTTGACAGATACTTGGGAAACTATGCATACTATATATAATTCTCTGCTTTGCCCTATCGATGATAAACGCTCCAGTGCAATCTATCGAAAAACGATTGCTTTAAATCTGCTGACTTATTTTTATAAAGAGTATATTTGGCAATAAACTTACAAAGCGAGGTCTATTATGGAAAAAAAATATATTTTAATTTTAAAAGGTACCATTTTATTCACGCCAACCGCTGGCAAATTCGAAATTCATCCCGATAGTTATTTGATTTCACAAGGTGGTATTATCTGTGGTATCTACAAAGATTTACCTGAAGAATATAAAGACCTAACGATCGAAGATTATGGAAACTCCTTAATCATTCCCGGTTTTGTCGATCTGCATACCCATGCCCCACAGTTTAACCAAATCGGCTTAGGGCTTGATTATAAACTATTGGATTGGTTAAACCATTACACCTTTCAAGAAGAAAATAAATTTAGGCAAGTAGAATATGCCCAAAAAGTCTATGAAAAATTTGCCGATACACTGGTAAGCAGCGGCACAACAAGATCGGCTATTTTTGCAACCATCCATCCTCAAAGCTGTCAAATCTTATTTGAAATCCTCAAAAAAAAGGGACTGGGTGCCTATTTAGGCAAAGTGAATATGGACACAAAATGTCCGGATTTCATCAAAGAAAATACCCAGCAATCCTTGGCTAATACAGAAGAACTCATTCTTGCCTGGTCTGACAGTGAACTAGTAAAGCCGATCATCACGCCACGTTTTGCTCCGACTAGTACCCGCAAACTACTAGAAGGTCTCGGTAAATTAGCACTCAAATATAATCTGCCGGTTCAATCGCATTTAGCCGAAAACCCTGGTGAAATTGAATGGGTTCAGGCATTATTTCCTGAACATGATGCTTATTATAAGGTTTATGACCATTACAATTTATTTGGTCAAACACCAACATTAATGGCGCATTGTATCCATTTAACCGATGATGAAATCGACATTCTAGCAACAAAGAAAGTCGTTCCCGTCCATTGCCCTGATTCCAATTTAAATCTCACCAGCGGCATTATGCCAACGCGTAAAATGCTCAAAGCTGGTGTGACGATCGGTCTAGGCAGTGATATAGGTGCCGGTCATTCCTTGTTTATGCCACAGACAATCGTTCGAGCTATTCAGCTGTCTAAAATGTATTCTCTGCATCATGAAGAAGATGCACCGCTTACGCTACCAGAAGCCTTTTATATGGCGACAAAAGGCGGCGGCAGTTTTTTTGGCAAGGTAGGCAGTTTTGAACCAGGCTATGCCGCCGATGCCCTCGTTATAAAAAATGAAAATCTATTGTCTAAACTATCGCCCCTTGAAGAAATCCAACACTTCATCTATGCTGGCAGTGCCCAAAACATCGCCGCCCGCTATGCGGCGGGGAAAAAATTATAATTTAAGGTAATGATATGCCCCCTTAAGAAGAGACAATTTTATTTTTCATTGTCTCTTCTTAAGGGGGCATATTAAAATACCAATTTACATTACCAACAAACAATATGCTGTATTTTATTTATGGTTTACCCTTGCCAATTGAGTAACTGCACCTTGGTGGCTACAGTCCAGTTGAAGAACTTTTTGCAGTTCTTCTGCAGCTTTCCCCACATTACCAAGCCCCAGATTTCCGAGTCCCATTAAATAATGACAGTGAATTTTATTTTTCTTATCAAGATCCTCATCAAAGATTAAAAAGTCTGGCAATGATACGGCAAAATAATCAATAATTACATGATCCAAAAGATGTTTTTCACCATAATCAATCAATGTATGAAACCTGTTTTGGGCAGTCTCGATTTCCCCCAGATTGAACAGTGCCAAGCCTTGATAAAAAATCATTTCTGGTGGCTGATCATTATAAAACATGGCACTAGTCGGTTCCAGCAGACCTACCGAAGCTTTTTTCCAATTTTCCCATGCCATTTTTTTTCTGCCAGCCTTTAAATTTGCCAAGCCCATATAATAAAAAATATCATTTTCCTGCACACCAGCCAATTTCCCTTCACCTAGATTCTTAGGATATAGAAGTGCTTCCTGCAAATTGGCAATTGCTGAATCATATCGTTTTTTTCGTATGTCTTCTCTTGCGAGTTCAACCCTGCAGTACACATATTGCTTAACTACTTTCCCTTCTCCACCTTCCCAAGGATGAAAGTTCCGAGTATTGAGCAATAATTTCACTTGCGTAAAACGCCCCGACAAATTCAGCAGCACAATATATTCAATATATAAATCGTCTCGTTGTTCGACTAGTTCCATATTGCACTCCAATAATTTCAAACGTTCTGTGTAGCAAACATTCATTTTTTTGTACAATTGATCCAATTCCAAAAACACACGAGCATCTTTTCGGTCTAATGAAAATGCCTTTTCTAGTGCATTTTTCGCCATCACCATATTTTGACGTTTATTATAATACGCCAATGCTAAATTACGATAAGCTGTTGGAAATTCTGGATCAATATTAATTGTTTTTTCCCAACAATCAATAGCTGCCGTATATTGTTTTTTATCGTACCACAAATTCCCCAGATAATATATGGCTTTAGCATCATCGGGAGATACATTCGTTGCCAATTGCAATACAAGCATATCTTCGAGCGTATTAGGAAAACAATATGCTGATCTTGCCTGTTGTCCCAATACAAAATAATCATCTCGCTGCTTCTGATCTCCCAATTTATGACAATAATATCCTAAATAGTAATATACCATCGGATAAATCGTATTCGATTCTGCTTTCTTTGTTATATATCGGTGTAATACATCGAGTGCTTCTATATAAAAACCTGCTGCTGCATAATCCCAGGACAATATTATATAATTTCGCGGTTCAAGTCTCATTATTTTATCTAATTCATCCAAAATAATCGCAGTTTTTTCATTTTGATCTGTTTTTTTTGCTAGAAGGTACCGTTCATTTTGTAACCCAAAATCTAATGAATCAAATTCCAGTGTTTCCAAAGCATTTTTTTCTGCTTCTGCATCTTTTCCCAAGTTTCTTAATAAAGCACTTTTTAACAACCGTGCCTGACAATTATGATAATTTTTCAGCAATGACAGTTCTACATGCTGCAGTGCCGTTTGATAGTCATGCCTAATGCCGTCAATTCGCGCCAGTGAAAAATAACCACTGCCCTGCCATGATGCGCTCCATACCGATTTATAAAAAGCATCATATGCCTTTTGGAGATCCCCTTGATATTCTAGTGTTAAACCTAAATTATAATATGGCTCACTGTCATAGGGATTAGGGTTGTGCTTGATTGCAGTTTTAATTGCTCTCCTAAAATAATATTCACTGTCTTGTAAACAGCCTCGTCGTAAAAGTAAGGATCCGTAAGCATTATTAATGCGTATATCATAAGGATCACGTAACAGACCTTCTAAATAATATGGATCTGGTTCATACGTTGCATGACGATATTGTTCCAGATGCAGCCCTGCCAAATACAACGCCTCATTATTTTTTATATTTTTCGGATTGGCTGGAATAGACCGTGCCGGAAGTGGTTCCTTTATCTCTGAAATATCCTCTTTCGCTTTATAAGATACAAGTTCGCTACCATCTGCCGTTAAAACAACTACCCGCAGATCCTGTTCGAGGACATCATTGGCTAAACTTATTTTTTGTATAAATATATGAATTGGCGATAAATTCACAAGAAAAGTTGCAATGAGTTCATTTTCGCCATGAAAAAGAAGGACTTTGGCATCAGCATACACCGATGTTGCATATACTTTCAAACAAGCTTGACCTTCGTAAACATTGAGTGCAACACTGGCATTAATCGTTGCGTTTTTCACCATGCCAATGTCTTTATATGGCATGAAATATTGCTTAAATGATTTTTCTTCGTAGGGCTGAAGCCAAGTAAAATCGGGTTGATTATCTGTAAAAACACCTGTCATTAATTCAATATAGGGTCCATCCTCATCCGTAAGATTATCATACCAGGCCTTGCCAAATTCACCGCAGCCCCAAGTCCATTGCTTTTTCCCCGGTGAAATATGATGATTAGCCACATGTAAAATACCAGCATGTAACGCATGATCATAGCCTCCAACAAAGTCATAATCTGAATGCTGTGCCATATAAGATGTTGGAACTGGAATATTTTTATAACGAGAAATATCAACTCCAGCTGAATAATCCATTTTATAATAAATTCCTGTCGCAATGGGAAATTTAGAAACATCCCGTTTACCATGATCAAATACAGCATGCACGTCTGGAGGAAAAACGGATTGACTGTACGCATTAGCTGCTACTGCCGGATTCGCCCACCACAAAAATGTTTGCGCCTGCGGCGTTCGATTATACAGCTGCCCACGTATCTCCAGATATGCTTTACCTACATAGAGCGTGAACCCAGCCATTCCTTTTGTTCCATACATTTGATCAATTTCACTAACCCATACTGTCTTACTGCCATCATTATTGTCTTTTAATACATATTCAACGGGTCCAAACGTATTTGGTCGATGATGCTGCGGCCAGTTGATTTCAATACCACCAGAAATCCATGGACCTGCCAGGCCGACCAATGCGGGCTTAATGACTTGATTGTAATAAACAAAATCATACTGATTCGTTTTATCTATAGCCCTCTGAACTCTACCGCCAAGTTCTGGTAAAATCATAATTTTCAAATATTCATTTTCTAAAAAAACCGCCTGATATTGTTTTACTTCTTTTTCATCGTAAATTTTATCAATAACAGGATAAGGGTACACTTTACCGGAACTTCCCTGATATACTCTTTTTTCTAAAAACATTGGATTTTTATCTGGTTTACCAACCGAATAAGTAGGTATTTCAACTATTTCCTCCCATATCCGTACCCCAAATTTTTCACTCATACCATTACCTCCTACTGTAGCTGCATAGCGATAATAATAATTAATATTTTTTTGATTTATCAATACTATACAGAATTTTTGCGTTATCTTTATTTTCATTATATAAGTAAAACCAGAGACCTACATCACTAATATTTGCCTATTTATTTATAAATCTTGCTATAATTAAAGTTCTATATTTGCCAGCAATGAGTTATGTAATTCCTCATTCACTGTCTATAATAAAGCTATTATGTTATAATATATTTGTTTTTTAATGTATAAAAAACAAAGCAAATGGGGAAATATTACAAAAGAATAATCCCCTTGAGGGAGGTCACTATGTATCCTGTCGAAAAAGGTGTTTTAGAAAATTCCGTTGCTTATTTTCATACTCCCAGTCAAGTTGCAAAATCAATTTTTTTCTATCTTATTTGCGTTGGTCACTTCTATTGTGATGAAAATTATTATCTTAAACGCAAAGCATATGATAGCTTTTTATTAATGTATATCAAAGCTGGAAAAGGTCTCATTTTTAGCGATGAACAATCATTTTCTGCAAAAGCTGGAGATGTAATACTTCTTAATTGTCATAAACCTCATTCGTATAGGACTACTGGCTCGTGGGAAACATTATGGCTCCATTTTGACGGCAATGTAAGCACTGAATATTTTGATTTGATTTCTACCCGGTTCGGATGCGTAGTTCCGTTAAACGATTCTGTCATAATTCAAGAACGATTGGAGCAAATCTTAGATGATTTTAAAAATAGTAAAATAATTAATGAATCTTTATTATCTTGTCATATCCAACGCATGTTATCCGAAATCCATACCATTTCTGCAGCATATCCACATGACGAACACGATCAAGCGAATCCAATGATCAAAGCCATCACTTACATAAAAAACAATTATAATAAAAATATTTCTCTCCATGATGTCGCCACACATCTCTGCATGAGTATATATTATTTCAGCCGGCTGTTTAAAAAGTCTACTGGTTATTCTCCTTACGAATACATAACCATGATACGTTTGAATCGTGCCAAATATTTGCTCAAAACAACCGAACTGCCAATTAAAGAAATTACATTTCAGACTGGCTTTAACAGTGAAACCAATTTTATCACCTGCTTTAAACAGCATACGAAATATACGCCCAGCGAATTCCGTAAAATCCCTTTTTAAGCTATTTCAGTTCCATTTGTAGAGAAAAATGTAAAGTATTCCCAGGTGGCAAAAAATAAAGCTTATTATTTTTTTTCGCTGTTTCTATATTGTCATAAAAGCCATTAGTTGGCTCCAATGCACAATTATAATCGCCGCGAAATCCACCTGCCGTAACCCAAAATCCAAGATAGGGAAGCTTTTCTGTATCAAAAAACAAAATGTACCGTATATTATGATCTGGATAATATACCCCGCAGGTTCCTTCTTTTATTTTTCCTAAAACATAATATTTATTAGTAATTCGACTTGAAACAGGTTTTACTTTATTGAATAAAAATTTTTGTCCTGTCAAATCTTCAGCAACGGGATAAGGATAAACATTTCCTATATTTCCTAAAAAATCGCTGGTTTGCACATTGATCACATGATTCGTTCCCTGCGGAAAAATCAGTTCCATATTTTCTTCACAACGAATCAAACAATGCATCGCCCAGATACAAGGGAATGTTTCCGAGCCTGTATTTTTTATATCATATTCACAGCATAAACGATTGCCTTGTAGCCATAATTTTTTGCAATACATATATCGGAATAATCGGCTTTGATATGTAAGCACAACAGCTTCATCGACTATAGAATACTTGAATTTTGCACTCCATATTTCCCCGTGATCTGGATAAGACAAACTCCACTTTTTATATATTACCTGATCTGCATCAATGGAAGGAAATGCATCATCAAAGCCAGCTGCATCGTAATCTGCAAAAGAATCATGCAATTTAGGTTTTCGATAGGTGTCACTTTTATTTTGAAACAATAATTCAAATGTTTTATCTTTTCTATACAATGAAGCCACTTTGCCTCCCAAATAAGGAAGAATGACCGCTTGCAAAAACTTATTTTCCAACCGAATTCCTAAACAGCCTTTAAAATTGATTTTTTCTATCATGTGTTACCACTACACCTTTTTTGATTTTTAACCAGCCAAAACGCTGGTTTTTTTATTCATCAATTTTATTCTTCTAAAAAAAAGCTGGTACCTAAAAACTTACAGGCACCAACTTTTATCTAAAATACTCTTAGCTTATTTAGCGTATTCCCCCATCACGTCTTGGTAATTTTCTCTGGTCACAATTTTAGCATCCACGGCTGTTTCCATTGGAATTTCTTTTTTTGTAAGAATATATTCCATGAGCTCCTTAGCAGAAATTCCACCTACATCATCAGAAGCAAAGTATGTCGCAGCCTGCATTGCAGAATAATCTTTTTTGAATTCGTCTTTAGCTAAATAACCACCCAAGCCTATAACACAAGAACTTCTATCAATTCCAGCCTGTTCTAACGCCCTTACTGCACCAACAGCACCTTCTTCATTACCACTCATAACTAACCATTTCTTTATTTCCGGATGAGCGATAAAAATTGATGATGCTGCACTAAATCCTTTATCGGTTTCGCCGTTATAATCTGCTTTAAAGATCTTATTATCAGGAAAAGCAGGCACTAATTCTTTGAATTTCGATTGTTCACCATCTGTTCTAGGCACACAACTAGACACTGTATCCATGGTCAAAATCAAAACTGCTGCCTGCGGATCTTTGTCCAAACCATTTTTCATAGCATAATTGGCCATCCATTCTCCATTTGTTTGACCAATTTTATAAGCATTAATTCCAACCCAAGGCGCCAGTTTCGTACCGTTTTCATCCTGCAATGCATCATCAGCAGCAATTACCGGAATATTTGCTGCTTTCAATTTATCAGTAATCGCTTTAGACAATTTCTGATCAGGAATGCAGGTAATTACTCCGTCCACCTTTTGCGTAATTACATTATCAACTGCCTGTAAATATGTGTCAGGATTCATTTTTGCATCAATAAAAAGAAAATCAGCAGCCCCCATATCTTTCGCCATTTTTTCAGCTGCTTTTCCTTCATTTATAAACCAAACTTGATCACCCGCCTTGTAAATACCAGCAATAACTACTTTCTTTTTTCCATTGTCCGCTGTGTTTGAACCACAACCAAACAGCATTGTGCTAATCAATACCAGTCCTAGCATCAGCGCTATTATTTTGCTAATTTTCACGATTCAGCCCCCCCATTATATTTGTTTATATAAAAATCTTCTATTATTTTGCCATAGCAGCCATGCTTTCGCGCAATAACTTTTTTTCACGATTTTTCTTTCTGAAATAATCGAAAGTTAAAGCAATTACCAATAATGCTCCTCTGGCTACATATTGCCAAAATATCGGTACATTCAGCATAATCAGACCAGTATTGAAGCTCTGCATAATCAAAACACCTAGCAGCGTACCAAAAATAGTTCCTGTACCGCCCGTAAAGGCGGTTCCACCAAGCACTGCCCCAGTAATTGCATCAAAATCAACCCCAACACAGGAAGCTGGCTGCCCTGAATTCATCCTTGCTGCTAAAATAATCCCCCCTAATGCAGACAAAGCGCCTGTTATCATAAATAATACTGAATTGATTCTCTCTGGATTTAATCCCGCCAACCGTGCTGCGACCTTATTACCACCAATTACGTATACATTGCGCCCGAAGCGGGTTTTGGCTAATATCAGCCCAAAAATCAAAAATGCCAGCATCAATATAATCACCGGAATTGGAACGCCCAATATTTCCTCTTTTCCAATGTTGATGAAAGTACTATCCATTATGTATACAGGTTTGCCATCGCAGATAATATATGCAAATCCACGCACAATCGACATCGTTGCCAATGTGGCAATAAAGGCTTGCAGTTTTATTTTATTCACCAATAGAGCGTTAACATACCCTACCATTAAACCCGCCACAATAGCAAAAACAATTGTCAAAACAATTCCGAAACCATTTTGCAGTAGTACAGCCGCCATTACACTTGCAAAAGCCGCGACTGAAGGAACCGACATATCAATCATTCCAGCAATAATTAAATATGTTTCACCGATAGCAATCAGTCCAGTTAAAGAAGCTGCTACCAAAATATTGATAATATTAGAACCACTTGCATAGTTTGAATTAAATAGTGAAAATAATAATACAATTACCATTAAAGCCATAATAAGAACAATGTTATCGCCGCGCAAGAAGTTCAACGGCAGCTTATTGCCTTGACCGTTCATTTATAATCCCCCACTTCATCCAACATCGCATATGCCAACAGTTTGTCCTCCGAAGCCTCTGCTCTTTCCATTGCACCAGTAATTCTGCCATTTTTCATAACAATAATTCTATCACTTAAGCCAATAATTTCCGGCAATTCCGATGATATAAGCAAAATTCCTACGCCTTGCTTCGCTATATTACAAATCAATTTATAAAATTCTGCTTTAGCCCCGACATCAATGCCTTTCGTCGGTTCATCTAAAATCAAAACCTGCGGACCTGTCGCAAGCCATCTGGCGACAATTACTTTTTGTTGATTACCACCGCTTAACTCAACTATATTTTTCTCAGGACTTGGCGTTTTGACATTAAATTTTTTAATATTTTCCTCTACGATGGTTTTTTCTTTTTCGGTATTCACGAAACCAATTCGATTGATAATCTTACCCAATATCCCAATACTAATATTTGCTCCCACCGTCATATTCGGCATAATCCCCTGCGTCTTGCGGTCTTCTGGTACCATAACAATGCCATTATGAATTGCTTCTTTGGGAGAACGATTTTTAATCTTTTTATTGTCTAGAAACACTTCTCCTGAGCGAAGTAAATCTGCACCAATTATTGCCCGCATCACCTCTGTTCTTCCAGCACCAACTAATCCCGAAAATCCAAGTATCTCACCAGCTCGTAATTGAAATGACACCCTTTGTACAAAATCAGATGATATATTTTTTACATCCAGCAACACCTTACCGAACTGTTTATTCCTCTCCAATTCATTAAATATTTCGCCGAGATCACGTCCAACCATCAACTTAATCAAATCTTTCTCAGATACTTCTTTTTTATTAAGTAAGCGTACAAATCGACCATCTTTAAAAATAGCTACTTTATCAGCTATCCGATCCAATTCTTTTATCCTGTGCGAAACATAAATAATAACCTTTCCTTCTTTTTTAAGTTTTTCAATAATTTTAAACAAGATTTCGATCTCACTGTCACATAAACTAGCAGTAGGTTCATCAAATGCAATCACTTTCAAATTTCTACTACAAGCTTTCATAATTTCAACCATTTGTTGATGAGCAATACTTAAATCTTTTACCATACTGACGGGATCTATGGCCAGTCCAAATTCATCAATAAGCTTTTGTGTATCTAAATTGAGTTTATGATAATCAACTAATCCAAAACGGGTTACCGGCAATCTACCAACAAAAATATTCTCCGCTACACTGACTTCCATTAATATTTGGCGTTCTTGATAAATAACACTGATACCATCTTCAATAGCTTCCTTTGGACACTTGAAATTCTTCACTTTATTATTCAACCAATATTCACCGCTTGTCGGCTGATAATCGCCATTTAAAATTTTCAGCAGCGTTGACTTACCTGCACCGTTTTCGCCTAGAAACGACAAAACTTCACCGCCCTCAGCCTTAAAACTAATATTATCCAAAGCTTTTACTCCAGGAAAAAATTTAGTAATTTGTTTAAATTCTAATGTGTTTTGCACAAAAATCCTCCTTCCTTGATTTTCGGAAATAATCATAATACACTAACAATTTATTATAAGATCTACGTTTATTATATATAGAAACTAAACTCGATACATTACTAATATTTGCTCTCTTGTCTATAAATCTTGCTTAATATATTGAATTATCTAATTTTTCAAAGACATAAAAATAGGATTCTACTAAAGCTGCCTGTTTTGTCCCTTGTCTTATATATTATTTCCGTTCGCTAGCTTCTCCAATGCACGCCAAAACGGACCGATCAAAATTTGCATTTTGACCGGTCCGTTTTATTTAATTTGCCTCAACCTGAAGAAATTCACGCCCTTTATCCGTGATTCTGGTTCCACCTCGTCCCTGCTTCATTAGAATCAAATTCTTGAGTTCCATATTTTTTAATATAGTCCGCACGCTTTGTTCTGTCGAAAAAATACCTTGCTGCAAAAGCTGTTCAGCTATTTTTTTACGACCAATATAAGATTGGTTTTTATACGCATCTTCCAATATCTTCAAAATAGCTTTAATTTCCACTAGATCACCCCATGTAGAAATATCGGCTTGTATCTGCATTTTCTCTTTTTCACCGTAGTTTAAAATATGTGTGGGGAGACTTTGCAGCGAAAAAGCATCGGATAAACTAGTCATCGAGTAGAGACAATTTTTTAGTTCCCGAATATTCCCCGGCCAATTATAAGACAAAAGCCGTTGCATAATATTTTGCGGTATATCACTTTTTATATGATTTTCTTGCAGAAAGGATTGAATCAAAAATGGAATATCATCCTTGCGTGACCGGAGTGGTTCAACCTTGATATTGATGACATTCAAACGAAAATACAAATCCATTCTGAATTTTTTCTTATTCATTCGCTTATACAAATCCTGATTTGTTGCCGTGATAATTCGAACGTCAATGGGAATGATCTTCGTCCCCCCCACCCGAATTAGCTCCCGCTCTTGCAGAACTCTTAGTAGTTTAGCTTGTGTTTTTTGCGAAATTTCCGCTATTTCATCCAAAAATATGGTTCCTTGATTGGCCGTTTCAAACAGTCCCTGCCGCCCATTTTTGTTTGCACCAGTAAAAGCACCTTCCTCATAACCAAACAATTCACTTTCCAGCAAAGATCCACTCAATGCTGCACAATTAAAAGCAACAAATGGCCCCTGACTGCGTTTGGAATAGTTATGGATGGACTGAGCAAAAAGTTCTTTACCGACACCACTTTCACCCTCAATCAAAATATCGTGTTCGGTACTCGCTGCTTTTTGGGCTAACTTAATTGTTTTTTTCAGCGCACTATTATTCCCTAAAATGTCTGAAAAATTATATTTTGCGATATACCCTTTCGCACTGCTGCGCTGCATTTTAAAATTACCTTTCGTTTCTTTCGCTGATTTTTGCAGCGTTAAAATCCCGCCAACGGGTTCACCTTTACTTAACAAGATATTTTTATTGACAATATACGCATGTCCATACAAAATAAATACTTCATCCGTTAAGCGCTCTGCCCGCACAATCGACGAATCTGCTATATCATAAAATAAAGCATCCAATGTTTGATTTAAACGAATTGATATCTTATGGGCAAAAAAATCAAATGCTTTTTGATTATACATTGTAATCTGATTCATCGTATCAAAGGTTATAACTCCATACGTAATCATATTAACAAGTTGCTCAAAATTTTCTTTTGTATCATAAAATTGCTTAAACATTGTAACAAACCCAGGACTGAGTGGAATCATTTCATTCATATGTTGAAATAAAACATGTTTTGTTTCAGCATTGACTAAATTCAATTTATTCAGCATATCAAAAATAGTCGAAACATCAACTAGACGAGACCCAATATCCGTAATATATTGGATGCTTGCAGGAACTAGATCAACCTCATTTGGGGTGATCGCATATTCGATCCCCTCATAATTATTGACCGTATGATCATAAGGGATAAATTCGAATTGATATAAACCCAATTCATATAAAACAGCAATTGTCTGAACGGACATTTCCCAATACGTATTTACTACTAACACCTTGGTGCCCGCAGGTATTTTATTAATTTTTTCCCAAGCATTTTTTGATACGGTCCGCCGTACAACAATAATTTCTGTGGAAGGCATAAGGTATTGTTTAACGAGCCCCACCACCTCATTTGACGGTGTAAGCGCCAGATCGCAGTTAATATAGGAATGAATCCCTTCTTCTAACGAATAGCTGGTAAAATCTATATACTCTCCTAAAAGCGCTTGGAGTTGATAAACAAAATGGAATCTTTTACAACGTAAAATAACTGCCACACGTGGTTTCATTTCAGCACCCCTCAATTGGTTTAAATGGTTGAATGTTTTTATAAGTTTACACCATTTAATTATAACACACAACAAAGTCCGCCACAAAAAAGCTTTTATCTTTTATATTTTTTGCAAATACCCTAAAATATCGTTTAAAAATCGTGCACAAATACAATTTTTCTAAACTAGTTATTCTTGGCACGAAACTTGCATATATTATAAAGCAACAGCTATAGAATCCGCCGAACTGAAACGAGGTAATGTAATGATAAAACCATTTACGCTGGCAGAATATTTACAAGATCTAGAGTTTCTTGTAAATATCGACAGTGGTAGTTATACACCAGCCGGAACAAAAAAAGTTATGGAATTTTTCCAAGAAAAATTTAACCTATTAGGCTGGAACACTAAAATACACAAAACATCGGATAAAGTTGGTCCGTGCTTACAAATCAGCAATTGTTCGGGCGAAGAATATGATGTCCTGCTGCTCGGTCACATGGACACCGTTTTTCCTGAAGGCACTGCCACTAAACGACCTTATGCCCTTGATGTGAATGCAAAAGTCACCGGTGCGGGCGTAAGTGACATGAAAGGCTGCCTGTTAATGGCCTATTTTGCTTTAAAGGAACTTGATCAAAGCCAAAAACTCACAGGAAAAAGAATTTGTTTTTTATTAAACAGCGATGAAGAAATAGGTTCTCTCTATTCCCGGACCTTAATTGAAACATTGGCAAAAAAATCAAATTATGCCCTCGTCGTTGAAGCAGCTCGCCCCACTGGCGATATGGTCAACAGCCGCAGCGGCATTGCCTCCTGTGACTTAACAGCAACTGGAATCGCCGCTCATGCCGGCGTAAATCCACAAGATGGCAGCAGCGCCATCAACGAACTTGCCGCGTGGATTTTAAAACTTCACGCGCTAAGCAATTATGAACTGGGCACCTCCATCAACGTCGGTATTATTAAAGGCGGCAGTGCTCGCAATGTAGTAGCTGAACAAGCGCAGGCGCAAGTCGATATTCGCTTCAAACAACCTAGTGAATTCGAACGAATCAGCACAGCTTTGCATGAACTTGAACAGCAATCCTTCACGGCCGGCGGAGCCAAAATAACCTGCAATACCATTCTTAATCGTCCTCCGATGAATCCGAGTCCACAAACGCTAAAACTATGCAAAAACATTTCCGATTTAGGAAAATCACTCGGCATTGATTTCAACTGGGTAGCAACGGGCGGTGGCAGTGATGGTAATTACTGTGCCGCACTTGGTATTCCTACAGTCGATGGTCTCGGACCGGTCGGCGGCGGCGGCCACAGTATCCACGAATGGCTCGATGCCAATTCCATTAAACCTCGTCTCAATTTATTGATAAAAACGATTGAGTTCATTACGAATAGCCCAATCAAATAAACAGACTACAAATAGCAAAATTTAAAACTGCTATTTTATAGTATAAAAAATAAACTTACACGTCACTTAAGAAAGGAGCTTTTATCATGCCAGAAAAAAACACTATTGATTCTCAAACCGATGAAAAAAAAGCACTACTAGCGGGGAAAATAAATGTTCCCATCAGCGGTTATATTGCTTTGATCGTAGCCATTATTTTCTTTTCCGGACTATTGATGAATATCGCCGGCATGAAATGGATCAGTGCCTTTGATTTCACATCCTTAATTGGAGCTTTTGGAACGATGAAAGAACCCGCAAAAAACAGTTTTGTCGGTGACGGTGGTTACAGTGCCAGAGCAGGCTTCCTGTTTGCTTTGTCATTGATTCCTACAACCATGTTAGCTTTAGGTTTTTTAGAAATCTTAACCTCTTATGGTGCCATGAAAGCAGGCCAACGTTTATTATCACCAATCTTAAAACCACTATTAGGTATTCCCGGTTTTACTGGTTTAACTTTAATTACAGACCTACAAAGTACCGATGCTGGAGCAGCTTTAACCAAAGAATTATACGATGATGAATTAATCACCAAGAAAGAACTTATTATTATGGGTTCCTGGCAGTTTTCTGGTGCTGGAGCCATCAATAATTATTTTTCCATCGGCTCAGCACTTTTCGCTTTTTTAACCGTTCCTTTAATCGTGCCATTATTTATCATTATCCTAATGAAATTCGTTGGTGCTTTTTTCATCCGAATTTTATTAAATACCGTATATAAGGAGGATTTCAAACATGAATAAAAATCCTTTCGATACTTTTGTTATCGGTGCCAGAAAAGGCTTCCAAATTGGCATCAACAACTTACTGCCAAACGTTTTAATGGCCTATACTATTTCTGAAATCTTAAAATTATTAGGCGTAATGGAATTCATCGGCAAAGTGTTTGGTCCGTTCATGGGAATTTTTGGACTCCCCGGTGAAGCAATCACCGTACTCTTAACAGCTTGGCTCTCTTCCTCAGCCGGTGCCGGAATTGCCGTAAATCTTTACGCGTCTGGTGGCATCAGCAATACGCAAGCGACAATATTACTGCCGGCTATTTTTCTCATGGGCGCACAGCTACAATACATGGGACGTTTACTCGGTGTAGCCGATGTACCAAAAAAATATTGGCCTGCATTATTTGTAACCAGCATTGTAAATTCACTAATTGCTATGTTTATTTTAAAAATTTTCGCCTAAAAAAACGACTATCCATAGCCGTTCACAGAGAGGATCTTATGTATGTCGTCTGTTTTAGATTTTTACAAATATTTACACACCATCCCCGAACTCGGTCATCAAGAATTCAAAACATCTGCATTTTTGGCTGATCAACTCGAAAAATATGGCTTTCAAGTCACCCGAAACATTGGTGGCAGTACGGGAATTGTCGGAATATACGACAGTAAACAGCCCGGTCCAACTTTAGCATTGCGTGCCGACATGGATGCATTAGGGTCCATGGTTGATGGCGTAGTAGCTGCTAACCATACCTGTGGACACGATGCCCATTCTTCGATGGTTTTAGCTGCGGCAAAACACTTGCTCGAAACCAACGCAATCCAAAAAGGGAAATTAAAAATTTTATTTCAACCAGCCGAAGAAGTTGGTACTGGCGCTTTATCCATGATCAAAGCCGGTGTCATTGATGATGTGGATATCATCTTAGGTCAGCATGTACGACCTTATCAAGAAACGCCCATGGGCAAAGCAGCCGGTGCCGTATATTATTCTGCTTCAACACGCATCATCGCAAAAATCACCGGGTTAACGGCTCACGGAGCGCGTCCACACCTTGGCATCAACGCCATTGATGCGGCAACCGCTGCGATTACCGCAGTCAATGCCATCCATCTTGACCCGGCTTTATCTTGTAGTGCCAAAGCAACACGCTTCATTTGTGACACCAGCGTAACAAACGTCATCCCAGACGAAGCAACTGTCACCTGGGATGTACGCGCTGAAAAAAATTCAACCATGAAACAATTGTGTGAATGCGTTGAAAAAGCAATTCTCGCCGGAGCCGCAACGGTTGGCGCTACAGCCTCCGTTGCTATCGTAAATCCTATTCCGGCTGCAGAATTCGATCAACCTATTATTGATGTCTTGAAAAAGTCAATCATTGCCACTCTCGGTGAAAATGGTCTCCAACCAGACATTTTTACCCCTGGCGGTGAAGATTTTAACTTTTTTAAACAATATAAACCCACTATCCAGGCAGGTTTCATCGGGCTTGGCTGTGATCTTAAGCCAGGCCTGCATCATCCGGCAATGCATTTTAATCTAGATGCATTGCCAACCGGCGTAGCAATTTTGGTCCACGCCACGAAACAAATCCTTGGATAAAAATCCTCAATAAACAAACTATCAGACAGCAAGACCGCTAGGTGAAATTTCTACCAACCAAGATTTTCACTTTTAGCAAAAAAACGCCCTAGATTAGTTATTCTAATCCGGGGCGTTTTTTATTATTTTATTACGACAACAAAAATGCCCGATAGCCCTTTGTTGCTTCATATACGTCGGCCTTACTCACAACTTCCCATGGTGCATGCATATTAAGCACTGCCACGCCGCAATCGATTACCTGCATCCCGTAAAGTGACAATATATAAGCGATCGTACCACCACCACCAAAATCAACTTTTCCAAGTTCAGCTGTCTGATAGGCAACATTCTGTTCGTCCAAAATCTGTCTCAATTGTCCAATATATTCTGCATTGGCATCATTTGAACCGGATTTTCCTCTTGATCCCGTAAATTTGTTTAATACCAACCCTTTGGCAAAATAAGCCGCATTTTTCTTCTCAAAGGCGGAAGCAAAGACTGGATCAAATGCCGCACTGACATCCGAAGATAACATTCTTGAATTAGCCAATGTCCGTCTAAGGATAAGATCTGAATTTATACCCATTGCATTTAATATTTCGGCCACTGTATTTTCAAAGAATTTTGATTGCATACTCGTTGCTCCAACGCTGCCAATCTCTTCTTTATCAACAAGAATCGTACACGCCGTTCTACCTACGTGCTGAAACTCCAGCATTGCTGCCAGTGAAGTATATGCACAAACCCTATCATCATGACCATATGCCATAATCATACTCTTATCCAGCCCCGCTTCTCTTGCCTTGCCAGCTGGGACAATTTCTAATTCTGCCGAAATAAAATCTTCCTCATCTATACCATACGTATCCTTTAAAAATTTTAATATGTATTTTTTTACAGCATCTTTTTCTTCATTTTGTAATGGTCTGTTACCAATAATTACATTCAGGTCTTCGCCCTCAATGAACTTATTTGCCTTTTTTTCCATCTGTTCCTGTGATAAATGAACCAGTAAGTCAGAAATAAACATAACAGGGTCCGTATCCGTTTCACCAATTACCAATTCAAGAACCGTTCCATCTTTTTTCACCACAACACCATGAATCGCCAGCGGAATCGTAACCCATTGATATTTTTTTATTCCACCATAATAATGGGTATCAAGATACGCTAGTTCGGTATCTTCATATAAAGGATTCTGCTTAACATCGAGTCTTGGTGAATCTATATGAGCACCTAGAATGTTTAGACCTTCTTCGATTGGATTTTCGCCAATCAAAAACAAAATAATTGCCTTTTTCATATTCGTGGCATAAACTTTGTCACCAGTTTTTAATTTTGTTTTATTTTTTATAATATCGGCAAGATTTTTATAACCATTTTTTTCTGCCATATCCACAGAAATTTTTACACATTCTCGTTCCGTCTTGCCACTATTGAGAAATTGTATATACTCCTTATTGACCGACTCTACTTTTTGCAATTCTGTTTCATCATATTTTAGCCAAATATTTTTTCTTTCCATTCAAACACCTACTTTTTTTATTTTCGTCTTATTGCTTGTTCTAAATTTCTTTTCACTTTGTTTCAAACTCTAATACCAAACATCTACACTTGACACTATTACAAAAAGCCCCGCTTATGCAGGGCTTTTTGCCGAATGTTTTCTTTTAGCATCGCTGCCTATTCAAGTTGTGGTAAACATTCAACCCTTATCGAGTTCCATAAAATACTGCACCTTGAAACAACACTTTATATCAACACCACGATAAGCACTCAGCGTTACTTATTCTTATTTAATTATAGTATATACAGTGAAAATGTCAATTGACTTTCAGCTGTTAGACTGCGTACCAGTTAAAGCCGCCGGCAAACATGCCGACGGCTTTATTTTTTCTGCATCAGAAAAATCCTAATATGCTGCATTTTTTTAATAAAATTTATACAACTCCATCATTTCATCAATATGAGTCAGAATAATCTTGGTGTGAGCCATACTTTTTTATAGCTTCAATATAAGTATCATAATGAGTTTCCTCTTCCGCCATCCTAAAGCCTCCGCAATTTCCATGCAGTTTTTACTTTTATTTGTTCTATTTTAACCTCTGATAATTTCTTTTTCGCGGCCACATATTTTTCAAACTCCGAAATATTCATCCAACTTTCTTTTAAAGGGTAAGCATAATAAAAAGCATACCCACGAACATGTCCAAATTCATCTTTATATGCAACGGTAATGTGTTTCAATCTATAAATTTCAAAATACGATGCTACGATTATTACGATCGGTATTAATACAATCCAAATATTCATTACATTACCCCCTAGTATTTGTTTTTACTGCGTTAAATTTTAATACTTATATTGCTTATTAAGTAACATTCTTTATTTTTATCATTTTCCCTTTTTAATATATATTTTATTTATTATTGTCTATCCTCGCTGACAACACAGGATCATTGGATGATACTATTTACAAATACTTTTACAACGAAATCAGCCATTTTGTCTTCGATATTCGACAGGTAAACATCCTAGTTCTTTTTTAAATAATTGACTGAAATATTTTGCATCGCTATAACCCACTTTTGCTGCAATATCAGAAACTTTAACATTTGTATTTTTTAGCAAGTTCTTTGCATAGGCAAGCCTCTTGTTCTTTATATATACACTAAAGTGACAACCTACTTCTTTGTAAAATTGCGTTCCCAAATACTCAGGAGTTATTTTAAGTTCTAACGATATTTCACCTAAAGATCGATTCAATATCAGAGGTGAACTGAGCATATCACACACACGTTGAATTAAAGGTGTAAATTTTTCTTCATTTGTAAGCATTGCCTCTTTATCGCTATAGTGATCTTCTATTTTAGCTAATACATCAATCAAATAATTGACTGATATAGGTTTTAAAATATATTCCGTCACTCCAAAAGAGATAGCTTTTTGTGCATAGGAAAAATCTGCAAATGCACTTAGGATAATAACCTGTGACATGATTTTTCCTTGGCGCATCTGTTTTATCATCGACAAACCATCCATTATTGGCATTTTTATGTCTGTTATAACTAAATCTGGCACATGTTTTTTGATCATACCCAAACCAACACAGCCATTTTCCGCAGTCGCAACCACCCTATATGAAGGTTTCAACCGCCCCAGAAGATTTACTAAGCCTTCACGGCTTCTAATTTCATCTTCGACGACTATAATTTTCATTAATGCCCCTCCTCAATTGGAATCCCAATAGATATGCTCGTTCCGTGCTTTATTTGGCTTTCAAATTTTAGTATGACCTTATCTTGATAATAAAATTTGAGACGGTTAAAAACATTGTAGAGACCAATCTTACCTTTTATCGGAAGTTGTGGGTTTTCTGCCATTTTTATTATGTTTGCCAAAACGTCTGCCGGCATACCACTACCGTTATCCCTAATACTGATATACAAAAGATTATCCTGTGTCCAAATCTTCACATCAATCCAATTCATTTCATTGATTTCTTTTAATCCATGTAAAATAGCATTTTCAACAAAAGGTTGCAGAATCATTTTATAGATTATGCAGTGTTCCGCATCTTCACTCAAATTAATTTGATAATCAAAGCTTCCCTTAAAGCGCATCTGCTGTAAATGCAGATAACGATGCAACCAGACAATTTCTTCTTTTATCGGAACAGGTGCATTGATATCAGCTATAGAATAGCGTAAAATCTGCGCTAATGAATGCACTGCATCGCTAATTTGGTATTCTCCGGCATCAATGGCCATCCAATTCACCATATCCAAGCTATTATACAGAAAATGAGGATTGATCTGCATCTCTAAAGACTTTATCTCATAGTCCTTTTGCTGCTTCGTAATGTATTTTATCTGCGCGATGAGTTCGTTGATATGCAACAGCATATGGTTGAAATTTTGGTAAATCATATATATTTCCGTAATAATTGGCATACGATTATTCATCATAACTTTACCGCATTCAGAAATTTTCATATTTTTGATCAGACGATTCAATGATTCGAACACAGTTTTATTGATGAAAAATATTATACTTCCCAATAAAATCGACATTGCTAAAATAATCAATGCTGTCATTTGATATTGTTTATTTATGTAGTTCATAATATTACTTGTATCAGACACACGAATGAATTTCCAGCCGATGTTTTCATCATTTAAAAACTGCACATCGATGTTGTCTCCCTGCACTAAATTATTATTTTTGACAAACTCCTTACAAGCAGACCTTATATCATGGCTATCTGTACTCAGTAAATTTTTTCCTATAAACTCAGCTTGAGGAAAAGATACAATGTTATTGTTTTGATCAACAATAAAACAAAACCCTTGATTCGAAGGAATAGCCTGGGAAGATAACGTGACATTACAAATCTTATTTAACACATCCGCATTGATACTCAAAATAATAATTCCTTTTTTATGTTTTGCATCCTTATAGTCCATAATCGAATGTGCAATATGGCAATAATAATAAATTTGGCCAGAAAAGTCTGCACTTGATTTTGTGGAAAACATATTCGTCTTATCCATACTCACCGTTTGTTTATAAATATGTGCTATCGGAATTGACGAATCCTTAAGCCAACTTGTTTCTGTATGATACCCTTTTAAACGATCAAAAAAGAAAATTTTTCCACTATCCGTTATAACCGAAACTGCTTGTACGTAGGACTGTCCATAAATAAAGGTACTTAAAGCATTCGTAAGCGCTATGCGGTTTTTTTCTGTTTCATGTCCATTGTTGATATTATCAATAATGGCAATAATGCTTCGATCCGTGTAAATTTGATAAAGCATGTAATCATATGCCGCTAAAGTCATTTGCAAGCTTTTTTGAGTCTGCATAAGATTTTGCTGTGAAAAATCATCCATTGTATGTTTGATCATATTAATATTATTGTAATAAGACATAATATTAATAAATATAATCGGCAAAATAAATAAGAACAAAAAAGTATAAATTAAAATATATTTGATTGAAAACAATGGTTTATTTCTGCTAAAATTGGGGCGCCACATTATGACCATCTCCATTACTGCAAGAAAAATTTTTTTAACCATATTTACTTTATTTCAATACGTTGCAATAATTTTCCCTTTAATCATTCGGCTTAAAGAAACTTGTTCCTTCAAACATAATCAAGTGATTGCATACGATTGTATTTGCCATACTTTCATAAAATACATTTATGGTCTCAAAAAGCAGGCATGGATTAGGCATGCCTGCTTTTTATTCTATAAATGTATATACCTATCATAATCCGTAAACAGCAAATACTTTGCTTCAATATCCTCATCTATTTCTGGCAGTCGAGACTTTGCCTGGTAAAAGCGATTATCGATTCGATCATCGTTCGTTGTCGATACCTCAAATAAGACGATATCCCCACTTCCAGGAACACCTTGCCATTGATGATATTGTCCAGGTCTTAATGTGATACTCTGCCCAGGTTCAAGAAAAAGTTCGCTACCGGCTTCAACAACAAGTTCGCTACCATCAACACCGACTGTTACTGGCGAATTGCAAAACTCTTCTTTTTCATCAGAATTATATATTTTGATTTTAAGGATTCCTCCGCCTCGGTTAATAATATCTTCCATTTTACTCCAGTGAAAATGAAATGGTAAGATTTGTCCATCTTTGACAAACAATAATTTTTCCGCATAAGGTTTCGGATATTTTTCTTTTTTTTGAAAATTCCCATTACGGAATGTAAATATAGTTAGTCCAATATGATCAAAGTCTCCTGTGCCAAAGTCTGTAACATCCCAGCCCAACATATTATCTACAATTTCACGCTGATTTTCGCCAATTGATTGCCAGTCCTTAAGTTTATAATAAGCAAAAGGTGGCAAAGGAAATTTGTAATTTTCCGTTACATTTATCGTATAATCTACTATATCATTCAATTCTGAACGTTTCAAGAAATCTCCTCCTTGATTATACTATTTATTCATCATACGAGAACGCATTGTTTTGGAATAAGCAGAAAATGCGACTGCACCAATTAAAACAATCCCTTTAACAAATTGTTGCACATAATCATTAATATTACACATGATCATACCCGTTCCCAAAACACCCATGATCAAAACACCGATAACTACCATGCCGATGCGTCCTTCTCCGCCCATAATGTTGATTCCAGCTAACACCACTGCTGTTATTGCATCCATCTCATAACCCAATCCAGCTGCCGGTTGTCCACTATTTGTTCTTGAAAGCAGTACCAGTCCAGCTAAACCAGACAATAGCCCACTGACAGCATAAGCAAAATATTTTATACGCACGACATTTACGCCCGAAAGACGTGATGCTTCTTCATTACCACCCACACCATACAGATATCTACCCATGCATGTTTTTTCTAAGCTAATAAAAGCTATGATAAATACTGCCGCTGCAAGGATTACTGGATAAGGAAGCAGCCATAAAGTACTGCTGGCAAAAGAGCCAAAATTATCATTGAATCCAAAGACTGGCATTCCATCCGTTATAATATATGCCAATCCTCGCAATGAAGTCATTACACCTAATGTGACAATTAAGGCTGGTATATTGAAATGGGTTATGAAGAATCCGCTAATCGCTCCATATACAAGAGAAATTAGTAATACGATAATACAAGCCGGCACAATTGGCACACCATGCATCATTAAAATTGCAGCCGTAACTGCCGATACTCCCGCAATAGACCCCACCGACAAATCAATCCCACCCGTTAGCATAACATATGTCATCCCAACGGAAATAATTCCGATGATAGATACTTGTTTTAAAATCGTAAATATCGTCGACAATTTCATGAAATTTGCCGTGGCAAAAGAAAAACTGATCACCAATAAACACAAGATTAATATAATTCCATAATTTAGCAACCAACGTACTACATTGTTCCGTTCCATAATAACCCCTCCATTGTTAATGAATTGATGCTAACTCTAAGATCTTTTCCTGAGAAAATTCTTTTTTATCGAGTTCTCCAGCAATATTGCCTGCACACATTACAATAATCCGATCTGACATGCCAATCAATTCTGGCATATCAGAACTTATCATGATGATGCTTTTCCCCTGGTCCACAATTTTGCACATCAACTGATAAATTTCGTATTTAGCACCAACGTCAATGCCTCTTGTTGGTTCATCAAAAATCAATATATCACATTCTGTAGAAAGCATTTTTCCCAAAACAACTTTTTGTTGATTTCCTCCAGATAAATTACGCACCAATTGGTCCACACCAGGAGTCTTGATATTGAGTTCATGTATATATTTATCTACATAAGCACGTTCTTTTTCCGGCTGTATATAGGAAAACATCTTCTGACAGCAGCGATCCAAGACGCTATATACAATATTATCCTTTATACTAAGCCCCAGAATAACCCCCTGATTCTTTCTATCTTCTGGAATTAATCCAATTCCAGAAGATAGAGCATCACCCGGCAAATGCGGTTTATATGCTTTGCCTCGCAAGAGCATATTGCCACTTTCATAAACATCTGCGCCAAAAAGAACCCGGGCTAATTCCGTTCGACCTGCACCAACAAGACCCCCAAAGCCTAAAATTTCACCTCGATGAAGATCAAAAGAAATATTTTTAACTCTGTAATTTGTTAAGTCCTCAACTTTTAAAATAACCTCACCACAATCGCTGTTTGTTTTCGGATAATCATCCGCCAAGGCTCGACCTACCATAAAGGAAATAAGCTGATTTTTGTCTATTTCCTTTACTGCTTTCGTTGTAATATATTTTCCGTCACAAAAAACGGTAACTCGTTGACAGAGTTCAAAAACCTCTTCCAAGCGATGTGAAATAAAAATTATTGTTACTCCATCTTTTTGCAGTTTTTTAACAATACCAAAAAAAATATTTGTTTCATTTATTGTCAATGGAGCTGTAGGTTCATCCATAATAAGCAGTTTTGCTTTTCTGGACACAGCTTTCATAATTTCCACAATCTGTTGATATGCCACACCTAAATCGCAAACTCGAGTTTCTACATCTATATCAACACCCATTTCCACACAGAGTTTTCTAGCCACCTCATTCATTTTTTTCATATCACGAAATATACCTTTTTTTAATTCTCTACCAAAAAAAATGTTTTCAGCCACCGACAAATAAGGAATTAAACTAAATTCTTGATAAATCACACTGATGCCTAATTCCATCGCCTCATGTGGTGTAAAATGATCATATTTTTTTCCCGCGAATTCTATGGTTCCTTTCGTCGGCGTATTCGCACCCGTAAGAATCTTTATAAAGGTTGACTTACCTGCCCCATTTTCACCACAAATCGCATGTGTATCACCTTCGTAAATTTCAAAATTAATATCATCCAAAGCTTTTACCCCCGGATAATATTTTGCGATATGATTGATTTTGAGTATTGGTTTTCCCATTACCACCCCTCCTAAAAATAAAATGTGCACGCTGCTGGCAGACAAGCATGCACATTCTTTTTACAAGCTTCAGCCTTTCGGTACGTATTTACCGCTAAGCAAGTCTTCGACTGGAACTGGAACCGGTGCAAAAATTATAGTTTCCTGCTGCGCCGGAATACCTTCTCTTATATATTTAATCAATGTCTTAGCACTTTCATAACCAGCCTTGTATGGGAACAAGTCAACGGTGCCTCGGTAAATAGAATTTGGCTTTTTCATTGCCGCTAAACATTCTGCCGTTGCATCACCGGAAAATACAGCTCTATCATCACCGGAAATATTGGCTGAAACCATTGCTTGGTATCCGCCAAGTCCCCCAGAATCATTTGTTGCGACTACAACATTGAGATCCGGATGCTGCTGCAAAACACTTTCAATAATCTTCATGCCAAGTTCCGGAGTATCACCAGCCTGTCTGGCAACAATTTCAACGTTCGGACACATTTTTTTTATAGTTTCTTCTACGCCATTTCCTCTAGGAATTACAGAATCTACATTATCCTGAGAAATAATTGCTACTTTCACCTTTGGATTCGAGGCTAAATTTTTGTTGATCCATTCCGCTGCCTGTTTACCAATAAATTCACCATACGTATGTTCATCAACAATGTACCGCATATTCGTGTTATCTTGGCTCTGCGCAACACAGCTCGTCGCAATACCAGCAGCTTTTGCTTTTTCTACAATATCTTTTGTTGCATTTTTATCAATAGGAGCTAGCATAATAGCACTATACCCTGCATTTACAAGACTCTCCATATCGCTAACCTGTTTATCGACTTTATATTGCGAGTCTATAGTCAATGCATCAACGCCCTCTTCTTTACAGGCATCCTCAAATCCCTTTTTTACTGAAACAAACCAAGGATTCCCTAAATTCATACAAACAAAGCCCAATTTGATCTGCTTATCCATTTTACTCGAACCTGATGTATTTTCTGCTGATCCAGAAGATGCACCGCACCCCGTTAACAGGGAACTGATTGCAAATAAACAAGTCATTAAAAGCAAAAACTTTTTTTTCATTACTTTCTCCATCTCCTTTTTTAATTAATAAAACAACTAAATATCATCATGATAGTTCCATTCGCTTGTTTTTTGAAAAAACACGCAGAACGTCTTTGGCATGCTCTTCCATCGCCTCCGTTCCCCAAGAAAAAATATCATGATAATAGGGAATCCCCTTTGCTTCCTGAAGTTTATCTCTGACCTTTTCTCCAGCATATTTAGCCATATATGTATAATAATTAATTTTTCTTATACCTAAAGATATTGCCTTCTGATAGTCATTAAAAGATACGCCCGAGCCGCCATGCATGACCAATGGAATTTTTATCAAGCGTGAAATCTCTTTTACCCGAGAAAAATCCAATAGAGGTTTTTCTTTATAAATTCCATGGGTTGTCCCAAAAGCACAAGCTAATGCATCAATCTGAGTACTTTTAGCAAAAATTTTAGCAATCATCGGATCTGTATACATATGTTCCATTGTTTTAAAATTAATTTCATTTTGGCCACCTTCTCTATTGATAATACCAATTTCAGCTTCAACTGAAACATTGTAGTGCCGCGCCATATGAACGAACTTGCTGCATCTTCAATGTTTTTGTATTGTCCTAAAGCAACCGCTGCAAGCATAGCTGAGCCGACAGTTCCAGCTGCATCACCTTGTACGGATATAAGCTCTTTATTTAACATATTTGCCTTAATTTGCATCCAAAGAGCAGATTTAGCACCACCACCCGTTGAATGCAAATAGTTCAACCTAATTCCCGCTTTTTCCAAAAATATTATATTGCCAAGCATTTCATATGCCACACCTTCCATTACTGATTTATAAATATCTTTTGCTGTATGCGACAAAGACAACCCGATTATAGTGCCTTTTGCGCCTCCATCCATATAGGGTGTAGCCGCACCATTAAAATGAGGAACAACCAATATATTTCCCGGGACTGCCTCGATGTCTTCTTCCAGTAAAGAATAACTATCTGTTTGTTTTTTCTCTGCCAAAAGTATTTCATAAATTCAAAAGTTCCTGATCCCACCGTTTTTCTTTTATATCAAAAGCGAGTGTACGTGCCGCTATAGAATAATCAATCTGTAAAGTTCCAGTAAGCATATATACAATATAATCTTGAATCAAAAGTATATGTGCCGTCTTGCGAAAAATATCTGAATGATGCTGTTTTATCCACATCAATTTAGGCAAGGAAAACATGTAATGTATCTTCGCACCCGTGACAGCTGCGACTTTTTTAAAATCAAAATCTTTCATCATTTGAGTGGCTTGTTCACTACCCCGAATATCCGTATACATGAGTACCGGAAATAGCACTTGGTCCATCTCGTCCAATAAAACGAAGGATTCACCAAAAGAAGTAACCGTTATTGCCTCTATATTCCCGATTTTTTGTGCGGCAATTATAATAGATTTTCGAACAGAACTCCATCTGTCATTTGCATCGATTTCTTCTTGCTCCTAATAACGCTTGCCAGCATAGTTTTGATGTACTTTAAATATGTCTTGAGCATTTTCATCATATACAATAATTTTACATCGACTTGATCCAATATCGATACCTGCTACAGCCATAGTTTCTTCCTCCCATCCCTATGCTTTCATTATATGTATAAATGTAAAATTATAAAACGCAGAATTTTCTAATAATAGTAGGAAAAATCCAACCTCTGTCTACTCTCGTGGAAATATTCGCAAAATTCATCATAGCTTTGAACTATTTAGTTAACGAATTTCCAGAATTTTTCTCGACACTATTGTTAAAAGTATTTTTCGCCAGGTAATCAAGGATAGGATAATACCATTTTACCCTTGTGATTCTATCGATAAACCACAGGTAGAAACACGCGAAACAAAAGTTATAGACGTTGTTGAATTTAAAGATATTTTAGAGCATATCCCATCTATACAATTCAAGTATCTAGCGAAAACTGCATGGGCGTGTGGAACCAGACGAGGCGAACTAGCCGCACTGCGCTGGTCGGATATTGAGTTTGATAAAAATATTATAGCAATCAGTAAATCGCGCAAAAAAACAAAAGAGCATACCATTGAAGGTAGTACAAAAACAGCTGCCGGTAAACGTCGCCTGCCAGTGACACAAGAATACATGGATGAAATGAGAACTTGGAATCTGAGACTTCGTAGTATGCTTGCCGAAAATAAAATTTCATGGGAAAAAGACGGCTATGTATTTCGTGCTTCAGATGATATGAGCCAACCTATCCCACTTGCCACAATTACAAATACTTTTGCAAAAATTGTAAAAAAAATGGGACTGCCGAAAGGGACAACATTCCACTCCTTCAGACACTCGCACGCCACAATGCTAGTCGAAAACGATGTTTAAACAAGAAAAATCCAAGTTCGACTTAGCCATTCATCTGCGGCGTTCACACTTGATCGCTATACATATTCTACTGAAAAAATGCAAGAAGGCATTGCAGCGATCATACAACACAATCGTTAATCTTTCTATTATAACATGGGAAAATGCCTCAAAAAGTGCAGGCTGTCAATAATGTAATTGACTCAATAAAAAAGCATATAAAAAAGGCTCCGCGCAAGCCACGCGAAGCCTTATAAATTACTACTGGCAGAGAGGGTGGGATTCGAACCCACGGTACCTTGCGGTACAATTGATTTCGAGTCAATCACCTTCGACCACTCGGACACCTCTCCGTAAGTGTTCTATAGAGAACATAAAATATTATATCATAAAATGATTAAAAACAAAATACATAAAACTGATTTTTTTAAAAAAATCCTATTTAATAAAAAATACAAGATGAATTGTTACGTAATCTACGTATAAAACAATTCATCTTGCTTTCTTTTCTTGTTTATTCATTTTCCTACGCTGACGAAAAAAT